>Ga0209702_10000420_pt1 | contig 87529 bp, 81 predicted proteins | sample FRY01_FD_187210 | JGI IMG/M metagenome (GOLD analysis project Ga0209702, IMG submission 187210) | Freshwater microbial communities from Lake Fryxell liftoff mats and glacier meltwater in Antarctica - FRY-01 (SPAdes) (version 2) | ecosystem: Environmental > Aquatic > Freshwater > Ice > Glacier...
CTGTAAAAAAATAAAATAATTCTATGTTAAACAACAGAAGAAAATTCATACAGCAAATGGGTGCTTTAGGTGGTGTTGGAATTGTTTCTGCAACTGGTATAAATGATTTATCCGCTGCAACTTTTAATACTCAAATCAATGATACAAGAGATGCTAATGAATTAATTACCCTTACTATTTTACAAACTACAGATGTACATTGTCAAGTACATCCTCATGATGAATTATTTTGGGAGAATGGTAAATCAGTATTTAGAAAAACAGGGGGCTATGCACATTTAGCAAGCTACTTAGAAAAAGAAAAGAAAAACAATCCCAATAGTTTTTTGATTGATACAGGAGATATGTTTCAAGGAAGTGAATTGTCTGTAAAAACATTGGGCAAAGCTATCGTTCCTATATTGAATGCTTTAAACTATGATCTTTATTTACCAGGAAACTGGGAAGTAATTTATTATAAGAAAGCCATGCAAACTTTATTGGGCTCTTTAAATGCGCCTAAAGTTTGTGCAAATATGTATCATGATTTAGGAGATGGCAAAAAGGGAGAACTCATTTTCCCTCCTTATCATATATGGCATTCTAATGGTATTAAAATTGGATTTATTGGGTATACCGATCCGTTGGTTCCGCTAAGACAATCCCCTAATTATAGCAAAGGGATAATTTATACGAAACCCGAAGAGAATTTAGCACATTATATAGATGTGCTTAGAAATCAGGAACAATGCTCATTTGTATTGGTTGTTGCACATCTTGGATTGTCGCAACAACTGCATCTGGCTAATCAGCCCGTATGCGAAGGGGTAGATTATATATTGGGTGGAGATACACACGAAAGAGTTAGAAAGCCAATTGAATGTAAGTATGCAAAAGTAGTAGAACCAGGTGCTTTTGGTTCTTTTGTAGGTAAACTAAAACTTAGTTTTAAAAATGGGGAATTAGTAAACGATACTTATGTATTAGAAGAGATTAATGCGGCTGTATATAAAGCAGACAAAAAAGTTGCTGCATTAATAAATAAGTACGAACAACCCTTTTCAAAAGAAATTTATAAAATAGTAGGATACAGTACCATACCACTATTTAGATATTTTGTAGTAGAGAATCCTATTGACACGCTTATATTAAATGCGCTTAAATGGAAACTACCAGAAACTGATATTGTATTATCAAATGGGTTTAGATTTTGTCCGCCAAGAACTACTAAAGATGCAACTGGTAACATCCCAATTACAGAGGGATTTATTTTTGATATGCTACCTGTAGACAGTATAGTAAGAACTGGTGTTGTAACGGGGAAACAATTAACTAAATGGTTAGAAAAAGAATTGAATAATGTATTTGCAAAAGATGCAGCAGAACGTTTTGGTGGATGGTTAATAAAGTTTAAAGGAATGAAGATACAGTTTGAAGCATTTGCAGATAAAGGTAAACGTGTAAAGGAAGTTAAAGTAGGTAATACATTGTTGGATCCTGAAAAATCTTACACCATTTCTGCTTGTGAAAGAGATGGAGATCCAGTAGATATGTTGTGTAGAATTCGTAACGTTAAGCATTCACAAAATACACCCTATACCTTGCACAGCACCATGTTGGAATATTTAAAAAATAACTCACCAGTAACACCAATCCCAGAAAAGAATGCAGTAATACTAGATGCCCCTGAAAACCTTCTTACTCAAGTAACAGGGGTAGATTATTTTTTTCGTTAATTGATAAATTACTATCATGAAAATGTTTTATACAATCATAGCATTATTGCTGTGCGTGGTGCCAGTATTTTCGCAACATCAAGAAATATTGGCTAGGCCAGAAATGAGATTAAATTGCTGAAAGACTTTTAAGTTAACTTTACAGAATAATTTATTAAATGAAATATTCACAAACCATTGGATTCGTTGCAATAGTTCTAACTATACTTGTTTGTTTTATGCCTTGGGTTTTTATCGAAAGTAAGGGTATCACCATAACAGGCTTTGAAACAAAAGGCACCCGATTTGGCCGACCAGGAATGTTTATTGTATATCTTGGAAGTATTTCTGCTATTTTTTTCCTGATCCATAAAATTTGGACAAAAAGAATCAATGTTTTTTTAACGGCAATGGTATTTGCATGGGCAATTAGAAACTACTTAATAATAACAGCTTGTTCATCAGGAGAATGTCCTAAAATAAAAGTAGGATTAATTCTTCTGCTAATTTTTTCTGCGGTTACTATGATTATGTCTTTTCTGCCTAAGATAGATCTCTCAGCCCAGAAGCAATAATTTGTACAGATTCTATTATCTGCTCTTTATTGATTATTAATGGAGGTGCAAAACGAATTTTATCTCCATGTGTTGGCTTAGCAAGCAATCCTTTTTCTTTTAAAATCAAACATAAATCCCAGGCTGCCTCCCGGTTATGATGATTGATTACTATTGCATTTAAAAGCCCTTTACCTCTAATTGTTTTAATGTATGGCGATTGAAGATTATTTAATTCACTCCTCAATAAGACTCCCATTTCATGGGCATTTTCAGCCATTTTCTCGTTTTTTAAAACAGACAATGCACTCATTGCAACTGCACAGGCTAAAGGGTTACCACCATAGGTTGATCCGTGTTCTCCTGGTTTAATGGTCATCATAATTTCATTATCAGCAAGTATTGCAGAAACTGGTAAAACTCCACCACTTAAAGCTTTTCCTAATATTAAAATATCGGGCCTTACATTTTCATGATCGCATGCAAGCATCTTTCCTGTTCTTGCTAATCCGGTTTGAATTTCATCTGCAATAAACAATACATTGTATTCATTGCAAAGTGCTCTTACTTTTTGTAAATAACCTTCATCAGGAATTACCACTCCAGCTTCTCCCTGTATTGGCTCTACCATAAATGCACAAACATTTTTATCTTGAAATGCTTTTTCTAAAGCAATGGTATCGTTGTAAGGAACTATTTCGAAACCTGGCATAAATGGTCCAAAATTAGTGTAGCAACTAGGGTCTGTAGATGAAGAAACGGCTGCTAAAGTTCTTCCCCAAAAATTGCCTTCTGCAAAAATTACTTTTGCTTTGTTTTGTTCAACTCCTTTTACTGTGTAACCCCATCTACGTGCTAATTTAATAGCTGTTTCTCCACCTTCAACTCCAGTATTCATTGGCAATACTTTATCATAACCAAAATATGCAGTGATGAATTTTTCGTATTCTCCTAATAAATTATTGTGAAAAGCCCTAGATGTAAGTGTTAATTTTTTTGCTTGATCTATTAAACTTTTAATAATAATAGGGTGGCAGTGGCCTTGGTTTACAGCAGAGTACCCACTTAAAAAGTCGTAATATCTTTTCCCTTCAACATCCCAAACAAATACACCTTCTCCTTTTTCTAAAACAACAGGAATTGGATGATAATTGTGGGCGCCATATTGATCTTCTAAATCTAAAAATGATTTACTTAGTGCAGAAATGATTGAAGTATCCATATAAAAGGATTAATAAGTGTAAATGAAATAAAGTAGAAAATGGTAAATTAAAATGTATCAATTATAGATGATACAATATCACTGATTATAAGAAACAGGGGTGATTGAGTAGGTCTAAATTAGAACGTAGAAAAGGCATATAATTAATTACAAGTGCAAGATACAAATAATTTTCACTTTCAATTGAATTTGTTATTTTCATAACCACAATTATTATTTATGAAATTTTTTAAAAGGACACTATACGTTTTTATTATATTAGTTATTGCTTTCTCTGCTTTGGCGTTGATTACGGGCAAAACCTATTTGTTTAGGTCTGTCATCTACAATTTTTCAAATATTGATGATTATAAAATCTTCGATAACAATAAAGTAACAGCTTCAAAATCAATACCATGGTCTGTTTCAAGTAATTATAATAAAGTGGAATACCCAGATTCACTTAACTCATTATTAGAAAAATTAAGTACAGTTGGATTGTTGATGGTAAAAAATGATTCAATCGTAATGGAAAAATATTGGGATGGATATAATGATAGTTCATTATCCGGTTCTTTCTCAATGGCCAAAAGCATTACGAGTATATTAATAGGTGTTGCAATAAAAGAGGGGTTAATAAAATCGGTAGAACAACCTGTTGGAGATTTTCTTCCAGAATTTAGGGAAGGCGAAAAGGCCAAATTGCGTATTGTAGATTTATTAACCATGAGTAGCGGAACCAATTGGGATGAATCATATTGGAATCCGCTTTCTGTTACAGCTGAAATTTATTATGGAACAGATGCTTATAAAACTGCAACTGGTGTAAGCATGATTAATCAACCTGGAACTTTGCATTATTATAAAAGTGGCGATACGCAATTGCTAGGATTGATCTTACTAAAAGCAACAGGTAAAACGCTCAGCGAGTATGCTTCCGAAAAATTATGGCAACCATTAGGAGCTACACATACTGCATTATGGAGTACTGATAAGGAAAATGGCAATGAAAAAGCTTATTGCTGTTTTAATTCTAATACCAGAGATTTTGCAAGAATTGGGAAACTAATGTTAGACAGTGGTAAAATAGGAGGGGTTCGAATTTTTGATAGTAGTTTTTACATGCAATCAATAACGCCATGCGGAATAAAAGATACAAAAGGACTTGCATGTGATTATTATGGATACCAATGGTGGATAGATCCTGAAAACAAAGAAATATTTTATGCTAGGGGTATATTAGGTCAATATATTATCATTATTCCTTCAAAAAAAATAATCATCGTTAGGGTAGCCAAAAAAACTGATAGTAAAAAGGTGCATACTGTTCCAACAGAAGTTCGTTACCTCATAAATTGGGGATTGGCCAATTGATTGTACTTTAGCAAAAAATAATTTGTTGAATCCTTCAGTAGCAATCGTTATTCTTAATTACAACGGTAAAAAGCATCTATCGGTTTTTCTTCCTTCTGTGTTGGCTACCGAATATGCCAATTTGCAAATTATTGTTGCAGATAACGGATCAACTGATGATTCAATACCATTTTTGCAATCTAATTATCCATCTGTAAAAATTCTCCAAAATAATACCAATCTAGGTTTTGCTGGAGGGTATAATTGGGCATTAAAACAAGTAAAGGCCGATTATTTTATTTTACTTAATTCAGATGTTGAGGTAACGCCTAATTGGATTACTCCAATTATAGAATTGATGGAAGCTAACCCATTGGTAGTTGCTTGTCAACCTAAAATTTTGTCTTACAACAACAAGCATTTGTTTGAATATGCAGGTGCTTCTGGAGGCTGGATAGATTATTTGGGCTATCCATTTTCGCGAGGAAGGGTTTTTGATGTTTGTGAGCAAGATAATGGTCAATATGAAGATGCTTGTCCTATTTTTTGGGCATCAGGTGCTTCTTTTTTTATAAAGTCGAGTGTTTTTCATGAGATGAATGGTTTTGATCCTTACTTTTTTGCGCATCAGGAAGAAATTGATTTATGTTGGAGAATGCAATTAAAGGGTTATAAGGTAATGGCATGTCCATTTTCGGTTGTTTATCATCTTGGTGCGGGTACATTGCCGCGGGGAGGGCGGAAAGTTTTCCTTAATTTCAGAAATAATTTGATCATGCTTTGGAAAAATCTTCCACTAAGGGAGTTATGGTGGAAATTACCTTTTAGGTTGATTTTAGATGCAATTTCTGCTTGGAAGGGGTTATTTACAGGCGATATTTGGTTTTTTACAGCAATTGTGAAGGCTCATTTCGGTTTTTTTTATTGGGTGATAACATCATCTAAATCAGTTAAAAGAACTGGTATCCCTATGCTATCATTAGGTGGAGTGTATAACGATTCGGTAGTTTGGAATTATTTTGTGAATCAAAAAAAGCGGTTTTTAGAAATTATTCCAAAGAAGCAACAATAGTTTTATCATCATACCTTATTTTTGCATTGCAATAACACATTATGTCACAGGAAATAATAGAACACGAACAAAAAGACTTTTCAAAAAATTGGGTTAATTCATCCCGTTTTTTATTTTATCTACAAGTATTCTGTATTCTAGCTTTTGTATTAGGCGGATGCTTCAGTATGTACAATCACCGATATAAAGGAAAACCCGATGTTGAGGTTCAGGGGAGCTCTAAATTCAAGCCTGAATATAAATAAATAAAAAAAATTTTGTCAAGAACTTGAGTTGGCTATTTTTGCACTCCTAATTTAGTTCTTACAATACGCGAAAGTAGCTCATTTGGTAGAGCACGACCTTGCCAAGGTCGGGGTGGCCAGTTCGAGCCTGGTCTTTCGCTCCAAGAATCCCGCTCATTAATAACGGGATTTTTTATGGCAGCCCCGGTGGTGGAATTGGTAGACACGCAGGACTTAAAATCCTGTTCGCCGCAACGCGAGTAACGGTTCAATTCCGTTCCGGGGCACAAAGCCTTTTCGACGAAGTTGAAGAGGCTCTTTTTATTTGGGAGCGAGGCAAACTTGTTTGCCAAAGCGCTCCAAATAAAAAAGACATCATCGCCGAAGGCGATGTAAAGGCTTTGGGTAAGACCCACATTTTGAATCAGAGAGCGCAGCGAACTAATCCGTTCCGGGGCACAAAGCCTTTTCGACGAAGTTGAAGAGGCTCTTTTTATTTGGTTTCACCTTTTTTTAAAGTTTGTATTTACTTATTCGAACGTCTTATAACCATATATAGCATAGAGAAATTTGTTATCGCCAATAAAAACATTGGAATTCTTCTGTATATCATATCAGTTGATATAAGCTTTTCAATTAAGTCAAGAGAAAATGCTTGATCTAATTTTGTCTGAATAGGAATTTGAATAGCTATAGTTGAAATCAACGTGATCAAATTAAATAGCAATGCTAACCAAACCATCCACTTTGGTACAACCATAGGTCGAAACCAAAATAAAAGTATCTGAGGAATAAAGGATAAAAAAAAGAATATCACAAAAAGGGGAATAATAAGTTGACTGTCTACTTGATGAAACTTTGGAAATTCGTCTGCACCAACCCAACGCCATGTTTTGTAAGCTACGAGTGAATTTACAATGCCACCTCCGAATACATAAAATGAAAGTATAATGTAAATTGAAAATACTATACTTGAAACTTTGTTTTTATTATTCATTGGGATTATTTAAAATAATTTTAACTAAAACTTGAAATTTACAAAGCTGCTGCTAACCTACCGCTAACGGGAGTCTGTGAAAAAACTACCTTTATCATTACTCAAATATAACGAAGAAAAGCAAACGAAAGATGATATAAAACGTTTTATAAAGTATGCATCATATCAATGGAATATCATGAGAACAAATCAGTTTTAAAACATTGGAAGACGTTATATCCTATAACAACCCAGTTAGGTTTATAGATGCATTTAGTGGTCAATTAGATTTAGTAAAACTTGGTTTTTTACATTATTATGTTGGCTGTTATTTTCTTACAGTAAATAATAATTGCCTAACCGCGGCTAAGTGTGAAAATAAAACCACCGGAACTATACAGCATGGCAACCAAATAAATGGGAAATATAAAAGCGCAATATTAGGTTGGTCGAATGCTATTTTTTGAAATGAAAAGGGAGCAGACAATACTGCAATAGTAACTATATTGATAAGTAACCCCATACATATAAAATTCCAAATCAATAATATTTTGTTACTAAGAGTTTTCTTAATGAAGCCAAAGTAAAATATAATCGGTGCTGTTAATCCCGAAATAATATCGAAATTTCTTCCTTCAAAGGTCATAATTTGAGGAACGGCCTTGTATAGGAATAGCCAGAAAAGAACAAGCTCAACTAAAATCCTTATTACATGCAACAACGTTAAGTATTTCGTATTTAAATTATCAATAAATTTTTTGCCTGATGCTGTAAAAAATAAAACCGTAATAAGTAAAATTGGTGGAGCAATCAGCATAAAAAAACGTGGCGGCAAAGTATCAGTTACTTTATAAAATCCTCTTAAGCCCAAAATAGATTGAGCTATCAACCAAATCAGTATAATACCAAGTGCGGGTTTTGAATAATTGGCTGCTTTGTAAAAGATAAACACTGTAATACATGTTGTGAATACTAAAATGACGCTGACATAAAGAGGTAAATTCTCCATTTGCTTATATTATCGGTGAATGATTATGCAAAGGAAAACTATACAAAACTTATTCTACTTGCCAAATGGGAAGAAGTTATTAGGGCGTTTATCTTTTTGCAAGCTCTTTTCTTATCCTGCTTAATGAAGTGTCCGTTACACCTAAATATGATGCAATGTATTTTAAAGGGGCAAACTGAAATATCTCAGGATTGCTTTTGATAAGCATTTCGTAGCGTTCTTCTGCCGTTTCAGTTATCATAGATAACATTCTGACTTTAAGAGAAGTGAAGCCCTTCACCAATGTATGTCGTCCAAACTCTCTAAATTCATGCAGCGTATGAAAAAGCATATTTAACTGTTCATAAGTAATAGTCCAGCCCGTACAATCATTTAATGACTGTATATTTTCACGTGAGCTTGTACGATTAAAAAAAGAGGAGACTTCGAAAACTACCTGGTTATTTGAGTAAAAATTTGTAGTAATTTCATTGCCATCGGTATCAAAAGCAAATGCCCGCATAAAACCATTTTCAAGGAAAAGATACTCATTGCAAATCTTACCTTCTTTCAAAAAGAATTCATTTTTACCAATTTCCCTATAAATAAAATGATTGGAAATTTCAGTGGCCTTTTGAAAAGGCACAAGATTAGTATTTTGAAGAAACTGAATTAAGCTTTCCTTTTCCATGTTCAACCATTTATGTTTCGTACGATCTAATAAAATAACAGCCAACTTACAGGGCTTGGCGTTGTGGCGATATTCTGTGTTTGTTCTGCCGACAACTGAAGCCGATTAAAGATAAAACGTTTGATGGTTTATACTGCTGCTTAATTTATAACAACAAGCTGGAACTGCCAAAGAATAGCGAACGATGGCTGATTGCTCCAACTTCCGGTCGCCATAATGCCAAGTCGATTATTACCAGCAGTTTTTTTTGCTAAAATTCAGCAGTCCTTTTGTTTTTCATATTCATCACCATAACCGTTGCATATATAATAAGAGCGCTTTTGATTATTTATTTCAGTGAAATCTTGTATTCGTTTTATATATTGACTGCTGTCATATGTAAAATTAGGACTCATTAAAATGGAATAGTCGAAAAGTATTTTAGATTTCATTGATGCATACATTGTAAATGTTGCACCGAGAGAGTATCCCATGCCAATTCTATAATTCTGAGTTTTTAATTTTTTTTTAATGTAAGGCTCAACTTTATTTTCAAGATGTTTCAGCAGTTTATCAGCCCCACCAATTGGTGGCTCGTATCGAATCAGTGTTTCTGGATACTTATTGGATTGTACCACTTACAAAATTGAATGTGCGCATGTTTTGTGAATCAAAAAGATATAATACTTTAAACTTCCTTTTAGGTTCTGTGAAATATTCGTCAGGATAAAAAATTTCAATTTCCCTTTTCTTCTTAAATATTTTTGAGTCAATTAAAACAGTTTTATGTTTTGCATAATATTTATCTAAGTCTAAAGGGTTTTGTGCTGAAACTTCAATAAAAAGAAAACTAAACATAATTAAAATAATACTATTCTTCATTATTTTAGGCTTTGGAATTTTTAAAAATTGCTGGTAACGAGAGTTTGTGAAAAAACTCCGATTGCTAAAATAAATATATACAAAATATTATACTATTCTAATAAATGAGTCGCAAAACTATGCCTGAGGCTATGAAACCCAACATCATTTTAATTCCAGCCTATTCTTTCGCTAATTGAAAAACCCTTTGTGCTGATCTAGTTGTATAAGGGGTTTCAATTACTTGCCCCTCAAATAAATACATAATCGGTCGTGGTTGCTGTGTCTGGAAATAATTCCTCAAAATATCTAATAAAATAGGACTTACCCTCAATCCATCACTGTAAGCTGTAAATAATATAGCCTTATGCTTTTTATTTTCTAAACTCTTAAATAATCTTGTAAGCTCCTGTTCTCCTAAAACTTTAGGCAGAATAATACCTATAGAACTTTAGCGCATTTAACCTGCTATGTATCGTATTCTCAAAAAGTTTAAGTGTAGAATGGCAATACAAAAAATAACTACTCATTTTTTTACTTGTGACATTCCAAATTTTCCAAAGTCAATCAGTTCTTTTGGTTTTATATAGCCTTTGGTGTAAGTAATTATTTTACCATCTGCATCGGTTATGATTAATGTTGGATAAGCATTAACCCCATACTTTTGAGATAAAGCCGGGCCATCGCCTTTTTCCATGTCCATTGCTACATTAATAAAATTTGCGTTAAAGTATTCGCCAGCTTCCTTATTAGGAAAAGTGTTTTTCTTTAAAAGTTTGCAAGGACCACACCACGTGGCATAAGCATCTAAAAAGATAAGCTTGTTTTGTTTTTTGGCTTCAGCCAAAGCCCTGTTCCAATCGGATTCTATAAATTGAATGCCTTCACCTTTTTCAGAATGGATGTTGCTGATAGCCTTTGTTTTTAATATTGGCGCAAATGCGAAAACTAATAGTGCGGCAAGCACAAATAGACTCGATATAAATATTTTCATAATTATTTTATTATGTAGACTGATTTTCCTCTATTTCCTTACAATAATAATGCCTTTTTAAAAATTTTAACATAAAATAACATTCTTAAATAGACTTGCTTACATTTAACAAAACTTATGCGCATACTTTTCTTTGCATTATTTCTATCAGCTATCAATATTGCTGCTGCTCAAAAAAGTGATTTATTATTCCTTGATGCTGCCATCACAAAATTGCAAAATTCAAAAGAATATACCTTAAAAGTGGCTAACCTAATGCCCGACGAAAAATATGGTTTTAAACCTATGCCAGATGAAATGAGCTTTGGTGAACAACTACTGCATATTGCATCAAATTTAAATTGGCTGACTTCATCCTACATTACCAACATTAAAAGTCCGATAACAAAAGCAGCTACACAGGTTCAGAAAAAAGAAGAAATTATTCAGGTAGTAAACAACACTTATGAATATGCAATTAGCGCTACAAAATCCTTTGAAGCAACTCTTTTAGCAGATACCGTTTCATTTTTTGCAGGACCTAAAACCAAATTACAGATCATTAATCTTATCAGCGATCACCAAACCCATCACCGGGCACAGATAATTGTGTATTTAAGATTGAACGGCATAAAGCCACCAGATTATATAGGGTGGTAATAGTGTAGCAGCTTAACTAAATTCAGAAACAGCTTTTAAAAAAATCTTGCTCAACTTTTCATCTGCTTTGCCAGCTACTTCTATAATCTCTGCAATATTCACTGGCTGCAAGTTATCGGGGTCACATTCATCAGTTATAACGCTTACAGCAGCACAGGCCATTCCAATATGATTGGCTACAATCACTTCCGGCACTGTACTCATGCCAACCATATCAGCGCCTATTCCACGCAAAAAACGATATTCGGCTTTTGTTTCTAAATTTGGCCCCATTACCGATACATAAATCCCTTTTTTAATTTCAATATTAAGCTCTTTACCTGCTGCTAAAATAATTTCATTTAAATATTTATCGTAAGGCTGACTCATATCCACAAATCGATTTCCAAATTCTGGGGCATTTAATCCGCGCAACGGATTATCGGGCAACTGGTTAATATGGTCTTCAATCAAAACCAAATCTCCTTTTTTATATCCTGCATTCATTCCGCCAGCAGCATTACTCAAAAAAAGTCTTTTTACCCCTAAAGCACCAAGCACCCTGATTGGAAAAGTAATTTCCTGCATACTATATCCTTCATAGTAATGAAAGCGGCCTTGCAAAACAATTACTTTCTTTCCGTCAATATTACCCAATATCAGATTGCCTTTATGAAATTCTACTGTAGATTCAGGAAAATTTGGAATTTCCTGATAGGAAATCGACTTTGTTACGTCTATATAATTTATTAACGAACCAAGGCCTGTTCCCAAAACAATTGCGGTATCAATGTTGTTAAATTCTTTGTCTGTAAGAAAACGAGTTGTTTCCTCAATTTTGAATAGTATATCTTTCATAAAGTAAAATAGCGTTTAAATGAAAATAGCGATTTTAGATGGATTAGAGTTTGATTTAGTATTTAGTTTTTTCAATAAAATAAATTTTTAAAAAATGTCAAATCATTATTATAATGCCGAAGACCTTAACAAGTTTGGCGATGTTGGTAAATACCAAAAAGAATTGGCCGATAAATTTTTTGGCTGGTATGGAGAGGTCTTTAAAGACAGTGCTCTTACTGCAAAAGAAAAGTCTTTAATTGCCCTTGCTGTGGCTCATGCCGTGCAATGTCCTTATTGTATTGATGCATATAGCAGTGATGCTTTCGAAAAAGGATGGAGTGAAAGTCAGATGATGGAAGCTGTGCATGTGGCAGCAGCAATAAAAGGCGGTGCCGCATTGGTACACGGGGTACAAATGATGAATAAGGTAAAAGAGATTGCAATGTAATTATGAAATCATTAAAAGCACAACATAGCCTTTTGGTAAATGCTCAAGTGCAACTTGAAATACTAGAGCACGGTACAAATCAAGATGATGCCTTCAGGTTAATTCCTTTTCAGCAAAAACTGGAAGGCATTGGTTTGTATCCGTTGATGCCAATACAATTAGAAATTTTTCAGATTAATGTTGGTAAGATGTGCAACCAAGTATGTAAGCATTGTCATGTTGATGCTGGGCCCGATAGAAAAGAAATTATGACCAGGGAAACCATGCAGCAATGTTTAGATGTATTGAAAACAAATCCTTCATTTAAAACAGTAGACCTCACCGGCGGAGCACCCGAAATGAATCCCGATTTTCGCTGGTTTGTAGAAGAAATAAAAAAGGCAAACCCTACCATCAATATTATTGTTCGTTGTAACCTTACCATTATCCGTTCCAACAAAAAGTATTACGACTTACCTGATTTTTTTAAACAACATAATATTGAAGTAGTTTCTTCATTACCTTTTTATACAAAAGACAGAACAGACCGTCAACGTGGTGATGGAGTGTTTGAAGATTCTATCAACGCATTACAAATGTTGAACGCTGTGGGATATGGTGTGCCAGAGCTTGGCTTAACACTCAATCTTGTTTACAACCCTGCAGGGGCTTTTTTGCCACCTTCTCAATCATCTTTAGAAAAAGAGTTTAAAGATTCCTTGCAAAAAGATTTTGGAATTGTGTTTAATAATTTATTCGCTATTACCAATTTGCCCATTAGCCGCTATCTAGATTATTTATTGCAATCGGGTAATTACGAAAAATATATGGAGAAATTAATTACAGCATTCAACCCAATAGCCGCTGCAAATGTAATGTGCCGCAATACCATTTCTGTTGGATGGGATGGATTTATCTACGATTGTGATTTTAACCAGATGCTAGAATTAAAAGTGGATTGTAGTAGTAAACATATTACCCAATTTAATTTGGATCAATTAACAAACCGTTCAATAGTGGTAAACCAACACTGCTATGGATGTACTGCAGGCGTTGGAAGCAGTTGTGGAGGCGCAGTTACAGCATAAGTATGAAATCAGCCTTAATCATATTTGTCCGTAACCCCATATTGGGAAAAGTAAAAACAAGAATTGCTGCTTCCATTGGTGATGAAAATGCTTTGGTAATTTACAAACATCTTTTGCAGCATACAAAAAATATTACAGAAAGTTTGTCGGTAACAAAGTTTGTTTTTTATGCAGATGAAGTAACAACAAACGATTTATGGAATGGGTATGAAAAATGTTTACAAAGCGGTAGTGATTTAGGAGAACGAATAAGCAATGCATTTAAATTTCTTTTTGAAAAAGGATTTAATAAAACTGTCATCATCGGAAGTGATTGTTTAGAGCTTGATGAAAAAATGATATTGTATGTTTTTTTAAATTTGAATGAATACGAGATTGTAATTGGCCCAGCAACTGATGGAGGATATTATTTATTGGGTATGAAATCTCCTTTTAAAAACCTATTTGAAAATATTACTTGGAGCAGCAACAGCGTATTTAATGAAACGATCAAACAAATTGAACAAAAAAACTTAACGCTTTTTTTATTGCCAATATTAAACGATGTTGATGAAGAAACGGATATAACGTTTGACTATTAAAATTTCAATAGAACATGCTTATTTACAAACAACAAAGGCGCTACCATGAAAATGGTGAACACTGACGGCAAAAAAATATGTATATTATGCAACTCATTTCGGGAATTGTGTAACAACTTCCCTCTTTAAAGTACTCATCTTTACTCTACGTGTTTTTATATTGCCAAAGAATGCTTTCTCTTAACAAAAATATATTAGAGTAAAACATTTTCTACATGATTGCAAGAAACAATCTTGAAGAATGGTGTCATTAGTAGTAAAAATTCACTCCTTTACTGTACTGTATTATCTGCAAACTTACAGGCCACAGGACGGTTTCGAAGGGATTTTTGAAAAATTACATAAAACTTATTAAATGATTAAACTAACTAAAATATTTTATATCCTCACTGGTTTAATTATTTACTTATCGGCCCGAAGCAACACAATACATGCAGCTCCATATTTCTTTATTGATACCTCAAATTATTGGACGTTACCACCTTTCCCAAAATCCCTTTCTTTCGCCGGGGAAAAGGTGCCTTTTGAAAAACAGGATGTAAAAGAATACTTTGACCGCAATTATACGCATATATATTACCAGACCGGGGTGTTGATGAATCTTATGAAACAATCTTCCAGATGGTTTCATAAGATTGAAGAAAGGCTGAGAGCGAAAGGAATCCCCGAAGATTTTAAATATGTATGCGTGGCAGAAAGCACATTGCAAAATCTGATTTCAAAATTGGGCGCTACGGGTTTCTGGCAATTTATGAGCTACACAGCACCGAGCTATGGCTTGCAGATGAACACCAGCGTAGATGAAAGATATAATGTTTTAAAATCCACCGATGCAGCCTGCGTTTATTTCAAAACCGCCTACGACAAATTCGGCACATGGACCGCAGCAGCAGCATCTTTTAATTGTGGTATGGGAAAATATAATGAACAGGCTACTTTTGAGCAAACAAAAAATTATTATGATCTCTATTTGCCGGAAGAAACCAACAATTACATTTATCGCATCTTATCTTTCAAATACATATTTGAAAATGCAAAGGCCTTAGGTTTTAAAATAGAAAAAGAAAGGCTTTTTGCACCTCACAACACAAAAATACTGCAGGTAAATTATTCAATAAATAACCTTGCTCAGTTTGCTTTAAATAACGGTACTACTTATAAAGTTTTAAGAATTTTAAATCCCTGGTTGAGAGGAACAAGCCTTATAACCGGGGGTAAGACCTATGATATTCTTTTGCCATCACCAAACCCCCCTGCTAAACTCAAATAGCTTTATTTGATCTCTGCAATTACAGGCAAAGAAAGTATTACTAAATTTACTTCACACCGAACAATGCATTTTCCCTTTTAGGGATGAAGAGATTATTTTATTTGTAAAAGGGAAGCTTTTTTACGGCCATGGAAAATTCGGAAGTCATTTCATTAACCTTGAAAACACAAACGGATTTTATTTAGTGAGTAACAAGTTGCTCACTAATTGTGTGAAACATGTAACATTTCCCCATAGTTACATAGGAAAAGTGTCGTTTAACATACACAACTTTGTGGTAAAGTTTTAAGATTATTAATTGTTAATTATCAATCATTTCAAATTTAAAAACCGTTCAAAAATAATAATAATAAATTTCGTTTAGTGGGTCTTCACAATATGTTAGGCTGGCACAACAGGAAATAAAGACACCGCAATTTTCCAGCTTTCTTGCAGTGGCCAACGAAATGGCAGGCGAGTTTGTACCCTGTTTATAGGAAGCCTGCTAAACAAATTTATTTTATAGCATAAATAAAGAGCCAAAAATTAAAACAAAGTAAAATGAATACTTCACCGTCCGAACCAATTGACAGCAATATAACTTCAGGCGAAAATAGATCCTTTTGGACAGCATCAACAAAGCCAATTGTTTTGGAAAAACTAAAAGAAAATATTGAAACAGATATTTTAATTGTTGGTGGCGGTATATCAGGACTAACCACAGCATACTGTTTATTAAAAGCAGGACGAAAAATAATTTTAGTTGAAGATGGATATATAGGCAGTGGAGAAACGGGCAGAACAACAGCTCATATTACCTGTGCGCTTGACGACCGTTATTTTGAACTTGAAAAAATATTTGGAAAAGAAAAAGCAATGCTTGCTGCTAACAGCCACATGGAAGCAATTCAGTTTATAGCGAATACAGTTAAACATGAAAATATTGATTGCAATTTTAAACGTGTACCTGGATATTTATTTTTAAACGGAAGCGATACAAAAGAAACACTCGAAATAGAATATGAAGCAACAAAAAACGTGGGGTTGCTTACAGAAATGTTAGAACAGGTTCCCTCCTTAGCATCGGAGGAAGGGAAATGGTGCCTTAAATTTCCTGAACAAGGGCAGTTTCATATTATGAAATATTTGAAAGGTCTCACAGAAGCAATCACAGGCATGGGAGGAAGAATTTACACTGAAACAAAAGCGGAAGAAATTTCCAAAGAAGGAGCAAAAGCAAATGGGTTCGAAATAAAAGCAAAACATATAGTAGTTGCAACTAACACACCCGTTAATGATTGGGTGGTGATGCATACCAAACAATGGGCTTACCGTACATATGTTATTGCAGCAAAAATTAAGAAAGGAACATTGCCTTACGCTTTATGGTGGGACACGGGCAATAAAAATTCTAACTGGATTGGGTCATCGTATCATTATGTGCGCTTACAAGAACTCGATGACACCCACGATCTTTTAATTTCGGGTGGAGAAGACCATAAAGTTGGACAAGCCGATGATGAAAATATTCCAGAAGAAGAAAGATATCTCAAACTCGTTGAGTGGACAAAAAAAAGATTTCCAGCAATGGAAAATCTTGAATACAAATGGTCAGGTCAGGTAATTGAGCCAATAGATTCGATGGCATTTATCGGCAAAAACCCAGGTGACGAAAATATTTACATCATCACAGGCGATTCAGGAAATGGTATTACGCACGGAACGCTAGGAGGAATTATTTTAACTGACATCATTACCGGAAAAGAAAACCCGTGGGTAGATTTATATAGTCCTTCAAGAATAACTTTTAAAACCGCAGGCGACTATCTACACGAAGTAGGCAACATGTTGGCGCAATACGCAGATTGGGTAACCGAGGGCGATGTAGAAGATGCTGATAAATTAAAACCTGGCGAGGGAGGCATCATTTCTTTTGGTATGAAAAAAATTGCCGCTTACCGCGATGAACAAAATAACCTGCATACCTGCACTGCAGTGTGTCCGCACCTTGGTGCCATTTTGCAATGGAATGCGGAAGAAAAATCTTTTGATTGCCCAGCACATGGTTCACGTTTTACAACAGACGGTAAGATTATCAACGGTCCAGCAACCTCAGATTTAATAAAATTAACAGTTAAAGAAGAAAATAGAATGTTACATGCAGAATAAGGAATTAAGAATTTAATAAATCAAATATCGAAAAATAATTTTTTAAATTAGGACTGTTAGTAAACGTCAAAGTAAAAACAGGAAAAGAGATTTTGGTGAACGCTAGGGTATTTCAGCAGACAAGGCAACTTTAAAATTGCTAGAAAAATTTTAAACAAACAACTTGCATATTATTATGGAAAATAAGTACAATGACTCAACACCACAACGTCCAGATGGTGAACGTATTTTAAATGGAGATTTAGTGCAAATGGACCTTAATAAATTCGTCTTGCAAATAAAAGATGAATCTACGTGGTTAGAAAGTGACCGTAATTCCGTGACAATTTTTAAGTCAGATATTTTGACAATTGTTTTGTTAGGCTTGCACCAAGATGCAGAAATGAAAACCCATCAAGCCAATGGAGTTATCAGTGTGCAGGTACTGGAAGGAAGAATAAACTTCACCACCGAAGAAAAAACGTTTTCATTAGAAAAAGGACAAATGATTGTTCTGCATGAAAATATTCCACACAGTGTGATGGCGTTGGAAGAAACCTTTTTTCTGCTTACAATTGTAATGACCAAACAGAAATAAAACCAGAACGAAAGAGTATGCAACTAACATTTACTTGTAGGAATGAATTTCGACTTATTACGATTAAAAGTTAGCCTTCACCTGCGCTTTAAGCATATCGCAATATACAAAACTCACCTACTATTTTGAAGCAAAGTCACTTTATCCGCTTCACTACAATCGACTGTTTGTAATAAAGAATTTGATTGAAGTTGCATACAGTATTATTGCTCATCATAAATAAAAAAAGCATGAAACCAAACGATGAATCTGCAAAACTTCCGATAGAAAAACGTCCTTTTAGAATATTGATAATTTCTGGGTCGGGCAGGCGACAATACAATTGTCCGGGTGTTGATGGAAAAAGCAGGATGCTCATGCTAAAAATGGCGGAGATGTTGCCAAAGGATTGGGAAATTGATTATGAAGACTTAGGTAATGCATACGGCAGGTCGAAAATTCAAAGTTGCAATGCCTGTGTTTCTACCTCCATGGCTTTATGTGTGTGGCCCTGTAATTGCTACGAAAAAAGCAGTTGGATGGAGCCTGATTTAATGTGGGATATGGATTTATATGCAAGGTTGGATATGGCCGACGCATGGGCAATTATTGGCCCCATCAACTGGTATGCTCCTTCTTCTAATTTAAAACTAATGTTTGACCTCCTGGTATGTATGAATGGGGGAAATCCGGATGAAAACCTGATAGACCATAAAGATCCGGAAAAAGCTATGGCGTTAGAGCACACAGCATTGTGGGAAGAAATAAGTGTTAATCATTTGGAAGGAAGAACTGCTGGCTTCTTTTGTTATGGTGATGAAGGTGGCGATGAAATGGATGAAAATAATGTTCCGAAAATACTGAAACATAAAAATTATTTTGATGGAGATGCCGAAATTTTTGACGATGATAAAAATGCTTATGCACCTTTAATTTGGCAGTGCCGTTATGGAGGTATAGAAGTACCCGAACAACTGTGGGCACATGCAACATCGGGTAAGGGTAAAAAATACAGCGAAAACCAGTCGGAGGATGTGGTAAATGATGTTGAGTTTATGCAAACCTTTGATAAATGGGTAAGCGATTTTGAAATATTTGTTACAAAGAAAGGAAAAGTAATACCCGGTAAATGGAGAGCGTATGATTATAAACCACCGACTAATTTATGGAAGGAGGCTAAAACAGGAATTCGTTCGTGGATGCTGCGATTTGGAATAACTCCTGAGAACTCTTCTCCAGAAAAACAAAAGGAAATGGGGTTAAACAAGGATACAACTTTACATCCGAAAAAAAGTGAAGGCGATAAATTACGTGGAAAATGATACATACTATTTTTGATAAAGTCGGTATCCCGATACTGATAATAATTAATCTTCTACTTCTTTTATTAGAAACGAAGTTTCAATTAAGGAAAAGTATACAGAAAAAATTTTCACGAACAGTTATTAATACGCTGGTATCTCTACCTGCATTCGGATTATTAAGATTTGCTTTTTTACCAATAATAGTTTGGCTTGCTTATAAAAATCAGGACTGGCAATTTGGGTTAAATTATTTTTATAGTTTGCCTTTATTGATAAAGTCAATCATGGCCTTTATAATGCTGGACTATGGAAATTATGTATGGCATATTTTAAATCATAAGATTCCCTTTTTATGGCGCTTTCATTTAGTACATCATACCGATTTGGATATGGATATAACCACTGCATTTCGTTTTCATTTTGGGGAGATGATTGGCTCGGTTTTCTTCCGAGGTGCGGTTACTTTACTGAGCGGCGCATCTCCAATGCTGGTTTTAGTATATGAGATTGTTTTTGAAGCTGCTACCCAATTTCATCACAGCAATTGGAAATTGCCATTAGCTTTTGAAAGAATTTTAAACAAACTAATTGTTACACCAAGGATGCATGGCATTCATCACTCTGTGGTTAAACAAGAAACAGATTCTAATTACTCCGTGATATTTTCATTTTGGGACAGGTTGCATCGAACCGGCATTCTTAATAATCTAAGCGATGAAGTTGTTGTTGGTGTTCCCTCTTACAATAAACCAGAGGAACTAACGGTTAAATTTTTATTAAAACTTCCGTTTACCAAGATCAGGAGATGGAAAAAAACTGATACAACAAAAACCTAAGAAATTTCAGAAGAGAATATAGTTTAAGTTGCTTTAGATTTATCCTTTATTTTTTTAATTGTTGAATACACACCATAGGCAACCATAACCGCTATAAAAATATACACCCATACCGGAATGTTTTTACCAACAATAATCAGGTACAGATAAGCGGATATAAAACATAGCCCGGTTAACAGTAATGGAATTACGAAAGACTTTTTGTTACGTATATTTTTCGCCGTCCATCCAAGGCAGAGGAAAAAAAGCGGGATAGCCCCAATATAAATTCCGCCAAATATGTAGGGATTAACACCATTCTTTAAATATTTCCCACCATTCCATACTGTTAGTTGTAAGTCTTTAAATAATTAGGTTGTACTAATGAGTTTTTTATAAATGGCAACCAGTTTTTGTTGCGAAGCACCAAAAACGTAAGCAAAATAGATGTAGAAAAATATGCCCTGCATCCTGTAAACACCGTTCACCATGTATTTACGTGCAGAAGTGGTTATATAAGCAGCTATTACTATAAACCTTCCTTTTTTACGAATGCGGTGAATAATTTCTTGGTCTTCCATAATGATTAGATCTTTATTGTAACCACCAATTGCATCAAAAACTGATTTGCGTACAAATAAACTTTGGTCGCCAAAACGAACTGCATTTACATTAAAACGAGTAAACCAAGCATTTGCTTTTAAAAACCAATGATTAAAGTCAAAGCGCAACCTGTAACATCCGGCATCATAACCAGCATTTATTTTCTCCAAAATATCTTTTATAAACTCTTTAGGCGGTATTGAATCGGCATGAAGAAAATAAAGGATATTGCCAGTAGCGGTTTTAGCACCTGTATTCATTTGGCGTCCTCTGCCTGGGTAATCATTTATAATAACTTTGGCTCCATGCAAATTTGCAATTCTAACGGTATCATCAGAACTGTTTCCGTCGCTTACAATTATTTCAGCAATTTGCTCTTTACCTGAAACATTGTTCAAGTAGTTTAACAATGCCGGTAACTGCGATGCTTCATTTCTTGCAGGAATGATAATGCTGATGCTATTACCGTGAGTTATGCCTGAAGATATGATCATGTTATTTCAGCATTTTATTTAGCAGGCATAATTACAAATCAAACCCATTAGGCCAAGTAGATTTCATTGCAGTTACTTTTTTTTGCACATCCTCTTTGAGTAGATTTTTAAATTCAATTAATTTTTCTGCAATATCGTTGTCGTAAGTTCCAATTATTTGTGCCGCTAATATGCCCGCATTTTTTGATGCATTTAATGCAACAGTAGCTACCGGAACTCCACTAGGCATTTGAAGAATGGATAAAACAGAATCCCATCCATCGATAGAGTTAGATGATTTGATAGGCACGCCAATAACAGGTAAGGTAGTTATTGAAGCAATCATACCGGGTAAATGTGCAGCACCTCCAGCTCCAGCAATAATTACTTTTAATCCCCTTGATTGTGCAGTTTGCGCATATTCCATCATTCTTTCGGGAGTTCTATGAGCAGAAACAACAGTTAATTCATAGGGTATGCCCATTTCAGTTAAAAAACTTGCAGCTGGATGCATAATGGGGAGGTCGCTATCGCTTCCCATAATAATTCCAATAATTGGTTGATTGCTCATTTGCTAATTTATATCGTAAAATACTTAATTCTGTTTTAATTGTCGCTGATATAGTTGAATAGTATTATGAAACCCTAAATAAATGGCATCACAAATTAGTGCATGCCCAATACTAACTTCACTTAAAAAAGGAATTTGTTGAGCAAAAAAACCAAGGTTTTGTAGGTCTAAATCATGACCAGCATTTACACCAATATTTAATTCTTTTGCTTTTAAAGATGCTGATAAATAAGGAGTTATGGCATCTAATTGATTATTATTTGCAAATAAAATTGCATATTGTTCCGTATATAATTCTATACGATCTGTTCCAGTTGTTGCTGCTGATTCAACCATCTCAATAATTGGATCAACAAAAATTGAGACCCTAATTCCTTCCTTTTTAAATATTTGAACCACTTCTTTTAAATATCCTTGATGCTCAATCGTATTCCAGCCATGATTGCTGGTTATTTGTCCTGTTACATCCGGAACAAGTGTAACCTGAGTAGGCTTTACTGCCATTACAAGATCAATAAATTTTTGTTCCCTAGGATTTCCTTCAATATTGAATTCTGTGGTTAATGCTTTTTTTAAATCATAAACATCGCTGTAACGAATATGGCGTTCATCTGGGCGTGGATGTACAGTAATACCGTCGGCACCAAATTTTTCAGCATCTAAAGCCGATTGCACTAAATTTGGATTATTTCCACCCCTGCTATTTCGGATTGTAGCTAATTTATTAATATTTACACTAAGCTTAATCATGCTGCAAAGTTAGTTAGCCTATTATTAATTGAATAAAATTCTCTCAACATTATTACAATTCAACTTATGAAGTTTAAATTTGTTATACTATTATGGGGTATTCATCATTAGAAGCGTGTTTAATTGATTTAGAAAAAAATGGCCAATTAATCAGAATTAAGGAAGAGGTTGATCCTTATCTCGAAATGGCTGCCATTCATATGCGGGTATATGACGCTAAAGGTCCAGCATTATTATTTGAAAATGTAAAAGGTTCCAAGTTTAGGGCTGCATCAAATATTTTCGGAACCCTCAAAAGAAGTAAATTTATTTTTAGAGATACTATTCATTTGGTTCAACAATTAATTGAACTTAAGAGTGATCCGATCAAAGCGATTAAATCTCCATTTAAAAATTTGAAGGTTGGTTTTGCTGCTTTAAAAGCGTTGCCATTAAAAAACCCACTTTCAAAGCCAGTATTGTACGAGGAAATTCATATCTCAAATTTGCCATTAATTCAGCATTGGCCTAAAGATGGAGGAGCATTTGTTACACTTCCGCAAGTTTATACAGAAGACATTGATCAGCCAGGAATAATGAAATCGAATTTGGGAATGTATCGAATTCAATTAACCGGTAACGAGTATCAATTAAATAAAGAGATAGGATTACACTATCAATTGCACCGAGGAATTGGTGTTCATCAAACCAAAGCAAATGCAAAAGGAGTACCCTTAAAAGTTAGTTGCTTTGTAGGAGGACCGCCAGCACATAGTTTATCGGCTGTTATGCCTTTGCCCGAAGGGATTAGTGAAATGATTTTTGCAGGGGTAATGGGAGGGAGAAGATTTCGTTATTGCTATGAAGATGATTTTTGTATTAGTACAGATGCCGATTTTGTAATAACTGGTGAAGTATGTCAGGGCGAAAATAAACCCGAAGGTCCTTTTGGCGACCATTTAGGTTACTATAGTTTGCAACATGAGTTTCCTTTAATGCGTGTTCATAAAGTATATGCAAAGAAAAATGCCATTTGGCCATTTACTGTTGTAGGCAGGCCTCCACAAGAAGATACAAGTTTTGGAGAACTCATTCATGAAATTACTGGTGCCGCTATACCTCAAGAAATTCCAGGATTAAAAGAAGTACATGCTGTAGATGCTGCTGGTGTGCATCCATTATTATTGGCAGTAGGAAGTGAACGATACACACCTTATAGTCCAACTAAACAACCTGCTGAATTATTAACTATTGCCAATCATATTCTTGGAACTGGACAATTAAGTTTGGCTAAATTTTTATTTATAACTGCAGATGATACCAATCAATTGCGAGCTAGTAATATTGAACATTTTATGCAGTATTTGTTAGAGCGAATTGACTTTAATAGAGATGTACACTTTCATACCAATACAACTATAGATACATTAGATTATTCCGGAACGGGACTAAACAGTGGTAGTAAAGTTGTTTTTGCTGCATACGGAGAAAAAAAGAGAGAACTGATAAATGAAGTACCATCCATATTGAATAAATTAGATGGATTTTATAATGCAAAAATGGCAATGCCTGGAGTGGCATGTATTTCCACTAAAACTTTCACTAACTATTTTACTGCGAGAGAAGAAATGAAATTGTTGAATTTTCAATTGTACGAAAAATTAGCAAACATTAAAGGGATTGCTATTTTGGTGATTTGCGACGATAGTGATTTTACTGCTTTAACGCTGCGCAATTATTTATGGGTAACCTATACAAAGTGTAATCCTTCACACGATATTTATGGGATAAGGGCGCATACCGAAAATAAACATTGGGGTTGTGAAGGTCCAATAGTAATTGATGCAAGAACTAAACCTCATCATGCCCCGCCTGTAGAGAAAGATCCGACAGTTGAAAAAAGAATTGATCGGCTTTTTGCAAAAGGAGGAAGCTTATATAATATTGGTTAATAAAATAATCAGCAATTGCATGAATCGAAATGTAGAAAATTTATATACAATTGCCCAAAAAGAAGAGCGACTAATTATTGGATTAATGAGCGGCACTTCTTTAGATGGTTTAGATATTGCCTTGTGTAAAATAAAAGGAAGTGGTATGGATACTCAAATAGAAGTAATTCATTTTATTACAGTTTCATATACAAATGATTTCAAAAATAAAATTCGGTCTGTATTTTCAAAGAAACAAGTTGATCTTGAATTAGTTTGTTTACTTAATCCTTGGGTTGCTCTACAACACGGGGCAATGATTTTGCAAGCTTTAAAACAATGGGGGATAAATGCAAATGAAGTTGATTTGATAGCCAGTCACGGTCAAACTATTTATCATGCGCCAAAAATTTTGCATGGAATAGAAGATTATCCCAATGCAACATTACAAATTGGAGATGGAGATCATTTAGCTGTAAGAACTGGAATTATTACTGTGAGTGATTTCAGACAAAAACATATTGCAGCAGGTGGAGAAGGTGCGCCTTTGGCCGTATATGGTGATTATTTTGTTTTTAGTAAAGTTGGAGAAAACAGGATAATGTTGAATATTGGAGGCATTGCTAATTACACTTATTTATCGGGTGATTTAGATGCGTCTAAAATTTTTAGTACCGATATTGGTCCGGGTAATACTTTAATGGATGCATTTGTACAAAAGTATTTTAATAAGGCTTTTGATGAAGGGGCAACTATTGCAAAACAAGGTGTTGTAAATAACGAATTATTGGTTGCATTAAAGCAGCACAATTTTTTTATTCAAAAATTTCCAAAAACTACCGGTCCAGAGTTGTTTAATCTTGCATATTTAGATAATGCTATTACCCAATCGGGGACTATTGCAATTTCTCTATATGATATTATGGCAACTTTAAACCGATTTAGTGCAGACACAATTGTTGATGCTTTAAAAAAATCGATCAACAACATTGAAAATTTTGCTATTTATAGCAGTGGTGGTGGTATGCACAATCCATTGCTGATGGATCAAATTAAAGCAGCAATTCCTGAATTTAAGTTTTATACAACCAATGATTTGCAAATAAATCCAGATGCTAAAGAAGCAGTATTGTTTGCCATTTTGGCCAATGAGAGTATAGCTGGTGGTTACACCCCCATTGGTGGAGATTCGAAAGATATTCCTTCTGTTACTATGGGGAAAATTAGCTTCCCTAATTGATAATTGAGAAACTAATTATTTCTTAATTCTTGAAGCAACTGAAACTTCTCCTTCATTGGAGATTTCTAAAATTAAATTTGCTTTTTCGCTCGACATGATGATGAAGTATTTATTATCACCATATGCATCTACAAATTCTACACACTCATGTAAATTGTATTTCGGGAATGTGTATTTAGTAGTAATGGTGTAAATAGCATCTTTTGGAAGCTTAGCAAAATCATAGTTTTTTGAAACTCCAATTTTTTCGCCTTTTAAGTAATATGCTTTTTCAGGCATTTTAGTTTCATTGGCTTTTACACTTGAACTAAAAGCTCCTAAAGTGATAATAAAGGCTGTTGCGAGGATAAACTTTTTCATTTTTTTATTTTTTAATAGTTGATTTAATTTTCGTTTACTTGGCAAAAGTATAAACGAATACATATCAAACGTAGTACATTGTGATAAGTTACTTTTGCAAATACTGGATATCGATGAACGGCAATACTACTTTTTCTCTTCGATAAACAATATCTTCTGAAATACTTAATGGTAAAGGGATACAGGCAATAATTGCAAAACTCCTTTAGCAAATTTTCTATGATGAAAATTGTTAAAGGAGTTTTAACGGTTGAAGAATGGTGTTGATTTACTTCTTTCTTTGTATAGAAGGGTAGTGGTCTATTGTTTCGAAAACATTGCGTTTGTCTTCTTTTAATAATCGTATAAATCTCTTTAAAGAATCGATATGTGCTCCTTTCTGAAACATTCTATCATGTGCAAGAATTACAATTGCATTTGGCTCTTGCGTATACTCAGATTCGAATTTGCTATTAATTAAATTAACCAATTCAGTGGGACTTTGTTTTGGAGTGGTTCCTTTAATGAATTGCCATTCAATATCCCAACCGATAATTTTATAACCCAATGAATCTAATTGTTTAGCAACAAGCTCGCTAGTTTTTGGTCCACGTACTTCACCATTAGATGCCCAAGTATTTCTGCCGGGTAAGCGGATGATCTTAACTGGGATATTCATTGCTTTTTCAGCTTTAATAAAATCATTTACTGCAGAATCAATATGGGTATAAAAGAAATTGTAGTTGTCTCTAAATGCATGGGTGTAACTATGATTGGCTAATAAAAATTGAGGATATGCATTTCTGATTGAATCTATTGTTCTTTTTCTTCTAGGCTCTATATCGTGGTGCATGCCTACAGCAAAAAAAGTGGCTTTAATGCCTTCTTCTTCAAATATGCGCTTACATATAGTTGTTCCTGGAGGTTGAGGAGAATCGTCCCAAGTAAGATAAATATACCTTTTTGAGCTATCATACTTAATTGGCGTGCCCGGTACCATTTTAGTAACAACCTGATTTTTGCTCGAATCATCGGTAACTTTATCGTCTTTTCCACTATTGCAAGAACTTAGTACAAGAATTAAGAAGCATGCAAGCGTAAAAAAGGAGGGTTTAATTGAATTAATATCCATTATCGGTTTTTTTCAAAGGTAGCCTTCGTTATTGTTGCTTTAAAGTAAAATGGGCTGATGTGGAAAAAACAAGGCTTTTCGGATGGATTAAGACACTTTGTTAGAAGATGTGAAGAAAAAAGGAAAAAAAATCGATTTTACACTTGTTAGTTTGCTTCATTTACTTACCTTTGCCGTCCGAAAAAATCGGAAAAAATTAATAGTCATGGCAAGAGTATGTCAGGTAACAGGTAAGAGGCCAATGGTTGGGAATAGTGTTTCTCACTCAAACATTAAGACCAAACGTCGTTTTTTACCTAATTTACAAAAGAAGCGTTTCTTTTTTGCAGAAGAAGACCGTTGGGTATTTTTGAAAGTATCAACCGATGCTCTCAGAACAATCAATAAGAATGGTTTGAGTACAGTAATCAAACAATTAAGAGCAGACGGAGTTAAGATCTAATTAAACACAAGAAAACTACCTAATAACGATGGCAAAGAAAGGTAACAGGGTACAAGTAATATTAGAGTGCACAGAGCACAAGACTAGCGGTAAACCCGGTACTAGTCGTTATATTACTACCAAGAATAAGAAAAATACGCCTGAGCGTATTGAGTTGAAAAAGTTCAACGCAATTTTGAAAAAAGTAACCGTTCATAAAGAAATCAAATAGTCATGGCAAAAGCAGCTAAAACCGCGATCAAGACAAAAGACCAGAAAGCAGCAGCGGAAGCTAAGAACTGGACTAAAGTAATTAAAGCTGTACGCAGTCCTAAATCAGGTGCGTATACTTTTAAAGAAGCAATTATACATAAAGACAAGATCAAGGATTTTTTATCTGCGAAATAGTAGTGTGTATGAAATAATTTAAAAGCTTCCTTCTCAACAGTAGGAGGCTTTTTTGTATTCAATCATTAATCTTTTGATCAATGGGTTTCTTTGATAAAATATTCGGGAAAAAAGAAAAGGAAAGTCTCGACCTTGGCTTGCAAAAAACCAAAGAAGGCTTCCTTTCAAAGATCACCAAAGCAATAGCTGGTAAAAGCACTGTTGATAGTGATGTATTGGATAATTTAGAAGAAGCCCTTATTGGTGCAGATGTTGGAGTGGAAACAACTTTGCAAATTATAGCTCAACTTGAGAAAAGAATAAAGAATGATAAGTATCTCAATACTAATGAATTATACGATATACTTCAAGAGGAAATAACATCTATTTTATTAGATGCGAATGATCAATCGTTTGAAAATTTTACAGTACCTGCCGATAAAAAGCCGTATGTTATTTTAGTGGTTGGAGTAAATGGAGTAGGTAAAACAACCACTATCGGTAAATTAGCAGCTCGTTTTAAAGAAGCTGGAAATCAGGTTATTTTAGGAGCCGCTGATACATTTCGAGCTGCTGCTGTTGATCAATTAACTATATGGAGTGAAAGGGTAGGTGTATCAATTGTAAAGCAAGCCATGGGTTCTGATCCTAGTGCAGTTGCCTATGATACAGTTGCGAGCGCAGTTGCAAAAAATGCAGATATAGTAATAATTGATACAGCGGGGAGGTTACACAACAAAGCTCATTTAATGGATGAACTGAATAAAATTAAAAGAGTTATTCAAAAAGTTATTCCAAATGCGCCTCATGAAGTTTTATTGGTGTTAGATGGATCTACTGGTCAAAATGCTATTGAACAAGCCAAGCAATTTACAGCAACTACCAATGTTAATGCACTAGCTATTACCAAATTAGATGGAACTGCAAAAGGTGGAGTAGTATTAGCAATATCTCATCAATTTAATATTCCCGTTAAATATATAGGTGTTGGTGAGAAGATTGAGGACCTACTTATTTTTAATAAAAAAGAATTCGTAAAAACTATTCTTAACATGCCGGAGTAATTTTATTTATTAAGAGCTTTTATTTCGACAAATTGATTATGAAGCTCATTTAATTAAATAAAAGTTAAAATAAACATATTCTATTCTATTCTTCATAGATTTATTACAAATTTTAAATCTATGAAAAAATTACTGTTTTTTATTTTTTTTAGCAATTTTATATTTAATACAACTGAGGTCAATTCCCAGTCATATGATAATATAATTAGAACCAGAAAATTCAACTTAACCGATAGTCAAGAAAAATTAGCTCAGAAATTATCTAAATCAGCGGATTATATTGCAAGGAATGAAGTAACCGATAAACTACAAGCAACTGCAAGAGAGGAGGCTTATAAAAATAAGAATTTACAGTATCAAAATAAGATTAAGCAATACCAAGCGATATTGAATAATAAAACTCTTTCACCAATTAAAATTAAAGATTCATTGGAAAAATTGGGGTTAGTATTTAATCTTAATCCTGATGCTAATATGGTTGAATTCGCAAGACTCACTAAAAAAATAAATACCTCTTTCCCTGAACTCAATTCGTTATCTAAAGAGTTTAGATTGAACGTGATTGCTAGAGCAGATCAATTGATTTTAAATAACAAGGATTTATCAAAAGCTAAATTGCCGTCATTATGAAAAAATTAATTACTTTTCTTTTAATTGTATTCTCTATTTCATGTGAAGGAAATTCAAGAAGTATGACTTGTGCCTTGAACCGAGTTGAAAGCATAAGTGGAGCAAAAGATATGTTAGATGGTGCAGAAGACTGCAGTTATTCTGGAGATTGGGCAGGTGCATGTCTTGCAATTGCTAATATGCAATTTAATTTGGCAGTTGCTAATGCTGACTGGAATTATAATGATTGTATGGGAATTTCTTATGCTTGATCTTCTAAGAAGTATATTGGATGGCTTATAAGCCACCTCAACCACTTTTTAATTAAATAATATTTGTAATTTTAAAGGAGAACTTCTAATCTAAATCAAGATTGAGTAGTTCTCCTTTAATTTTTATAGTAGGTTTGTAGCATGCATTCATTTACAGAACTCGTAGACGATTTTAATAAGCAATTTAATATTAGGCATTTTCCTAAAACTCCTGCTAGTTTATACGATCCTTGTCAGTATTTTTTAGCCATAGGTGGTAAAAGAATCAGACCTATTTTATGTTTAATGGGTAATGAATTATTCGACACCATTCACAAAGATGCAAATCATGTAGCTAATGCAATTGAATTGTTTCACAACTTTACGTTGATACACGATGATATTATGGATGATGCTTCTTTAAGAAGAGGTATGGAAACAGTACATATTAAGTACAATCCTAGTACCGCATTATTGGCTGGAGATGTGATGATGATTGAGTCGTATGAATACCTCAATAAAATTGGTAGTCAATTCTTGCATAAAATATTGACTCTTTTTAATAAAACGGCAAGTGAAGTTTGCGAAGGTCAGCAACTCGATATGGATTTTGAAAAACAAACCATTGTTGAGTTAGAAGAATATATAAATATGATCACATTAAAAACATCTGTTTTGCTTGCAGCTAGTTTACAGATGGGTGCAATTTTAGGTGGTGCCAGTGAAGGCAATTGTAATCATTTATATGAGTTTGGTAAAAATTTAGGAATTGCTTTTCAAATACAGGATGATTATTTAGATGCATTTGGTGATCCAGCAAAATTTGGAAAAGAAGTAGGTGGAGATATCAAGCAAAATAAAAAAACATTTCTTTTATTATATGCACTTGAAGTTGCCAATACAACACAAAAAGAAAAACTTATTCAGCTAATGCAAGAAAATCCGGCAGATAAAATTAGCCAAGTGCTTCAAATGTATCAAGATTGTGGAGTAGGTGATTGGGCTAATAAATTAAAAGAACAATACTTATCAATTGCCTTAAAACATCTAGATGATATAGCAGTTTTATCAGTTAGAAAAAAACCATTGATTGAATTGGCTAATTATTTGATACAGCGCGATGTATAGGAATGTTTTATGCTTATTACTTACCTAAAAGACTTAGTTTTAATTTAAATCTTCATTACATGTTTTCATCTCTTTTCAGAAAAAAATCGTTGGATAAAATTCTTGCCGATGCTGCAGCTGGAGAAGCGGATGGTCATAATACTGGATTGAATAAAGTGCTAGGAGTAAGAGACCTCACTTTCATGGGAATTGCTGCTGTTATTGGCGCAGGTATATTTTCTACAATTGGTACTGCGGCTTTTAATGGTGGTCCGGGTATTGCAATACTCTTTGTTATTACTGCAATTACCTGCGGATTTAGTGCTTTATGTTATGCAGAGTTTGCAAGTAGAATTCCTATCGCTGGAAGTGCTTATACATATGCTTATGTATCTTTTGGAGAATTAGCTGCATGGATTATTGGTTGGGCGTTAATATTAGAATATTCTATTGGAAATATTGTAGTAGCTATCAGTTGGAGCGGATATTTTAATAATTTATTAGAAGGGTTTCATATTCATTTGCCAGGATGGTTAGCAACCAATGCAAGCAATGCTAAATTAGGATATGAAGAAGCTTTGAAGGGATTAGCAAGTGGACAATCTTTAGCTTCTTTAACATCGCATGCAAGAATGGGATATGATGCAATTATGAATGCACCCGTTATTGCAGGATGGAAAATGATTTTAAATATTCCTGCTTTTGTAATAGTTGTTTTAATAACTACTTTAGCTTATATCGGAATTAAGGAAAGCAAAAGAACTACCAATGCGATGGTGATCTTTAAAATAGTAGTAATTGTTTTTATAATTGTAATTGGATTTTTTTATGTGGATACAACCAACTGGACTCCCTTTATGCCCAATGGATTTGGTGGAGTATTAGCTGGAGTATCTGCTGTGTTTTATGCTTACATTGGGTTTGATGCCATTTCTACAACTGCCGAAGAATGTAAAAATCCTCAACGCGATTTACCGCGCGGTATGATTTATTCGCTTATTATTTGTACGGTATTGTATATTTTAGTTGCATTGGTATTAACTGGTATGGTTAATTATAGCGAATTAAAAGTAGATGATCCATTAGCGTATGTATTTGATAAATTACGCCTTAATAAAATTGGATATATTATTTCTGTTAGTGCTGTTGTAGCAACAACAAGTGTGCTATTGGTTTTTTCCTTAGGCCAACCAAGGATATGGATGAGTATGAGTAGAGACGGGTTATTACCTAAAAAGTTTTCAAAAGTTCACCCTAAATTTCAAACGCCATCTTTTGCAACAATAATTACTGGTTTAATGAGTGGCATACCTGTGTTGTTTGTAGGAAGCGGATTAATGACCGATTTAACTAGTATTGGAACATTATTTGCTTTTGTACTTGTGTGTTTTGGAGTATTGGTTTTGCCAAAGTTGGCAAAAAATAATTCGGGAGCATTTCAGTTGCCTTATATTAATGGGAAGTTCATTATACCTGCTATTGTTTTAGCAATTACTTTTTTATTTAGAGTAAGAATTAATAATGCTTTCGCTAATCTTGGAGCAGAAGGATATCAAGAAATATTATTCCTTGTGTTTATGGTAATTGCTTTAATTACTGCATATTTAAGTTTTATAAAATCATTTTCTTTTATACCTGTTGCTGGAGCACTATGTTGTTTGTATTTAATGATTGAAATACCAGCAATAAGTTGGGTTTGGTTTTTTGTATGGATGGGAATAGGGTTAGTAATTTATTTTTTATACGGCAAACACAAAAGCAAATTGGCCAAATAATGAAGTACCAAATAGGGGATGATATTTTAGTGTTGCTTAGCAATGAAGAGGGTAAAGTAATAGAAATTATTAACGAAAAAATGGTGTTGATAGAAGTTAGAGGAGTTAAGTTTCCGGCTTATATGGACCAGATTGATTTTCCCTATTTCAAAAGGTTTACAGAAAAAAAATTAGTACCCTCTAAAAAAATAGATCCAACTATTTATATCGATCAGATTCCAAAAGAAAAACCACAACCCAATCAAATTAAAGTGGCTACTGGTGTGTGGTTGAGTTTTATTCCAAAATTTGAGTTAGATGATTTTAATGATGAAGTGGTTGATGTATTAAAAGTTCACTTAGTGAATAAAACTGACAGTAGATTTAAATTTATTTATCAGCAGTTATTTAATGGAGTTGAAAATTTTGCATTGGTAAATGAAGTACTTCCTTTTCATGATTTTTATTTACATGATATTAGTTTTGCATCTGTTAATGATAGTCCATCTTTTTCATTTGATTTTAGTTTAGATCAACCTTTAAAAGGCAAAGCCAATCATTTTGAAACTATTTTAAAATTAAAGCCCAAACAAGTGTTTCAAAAAGTTGAAGCATTGAAGCAAAACAACGAGCCTACATTTTCTTATTTGTTATTTGAACAATATCCTGATAAGGAAGCCGAATTTTTTCCTTTAGATAGTCTAATTTCAAAAGGGTACAAAGTATATGATGCTTCAAAGGCAAAAGAATATTTACCTCCTCCTCGAACAGTAATAGATTTGCATATTGAGAAATTAACTGATAGTTTTAAAAGCATGAGCAATTTTGAAATGCTCACTTTACAGTTAACTGAATTAGCCAAGTGGATAGATAATGCAATTGCTCATCATCAACATGAAATAATAGTTATCCATGGGGTTGGTTCGGGTAAATTAAGGGATGAAGTGCATGAATACCTCAAATCAAAAAAAGCAGTAAAATATTTTATAAACCAATACGACGCACGGTTTGGGTATGGTGCCACTAAGGTTTACTTTGAATATAAGTAAGATCATCCTACCAAACGCTTGGTATTTTATGCTGTGTATATCATAAACGTACTACTTCTTCGTTCCAGTGCCTTCCAATTCGTATCTTTGATTCATACAAACCCGAGCCATCGCTCCAATAATATTGGAGAGGAAAGTCCGGACAGTGTAGAGCAACCCACCGGTTAAGCGCCGGCTTCCCAATTTATTGGGAAAGAGAAAGTGCCACAGAAAATGACTACCACGCTTAGGCTTGGAAAAGGTGAAAAAGTGAGGTAAGAGCTCACAGCTAAAAATGGTAACATTTATAGCGGGTAAACCTTGGGTACTGTAATGCCATGTAAAGGATCGCTTGAGGGCTGCTCGCCCAAGATCCAGGGTAGGCAGCAAGATCAGGTTAGTAATGATCTGACTAGATAAATGATGGAGTTGAAACAGAATCCGGCTTATGAGGTTTGTATTTTTTGGTAAAATTATTCATGCGAATTAGAAATATAGTGCGTTATTTTATCTGTACCATTTTGGTACTTGCTATTGCTAAAGAGCAACTGGCAGCGCAGTGTATTGCTGTTTCTATTACCGGTCCAAAATGTGCTACCGACGGTAGCATTATTGGAAATTTTGGAAGAAGGCCTTTTATAATTGAATGGGCTATTAATTCGAAAATTGTAAAAAAATCAACATCTATTTGGACAACTTTGGCAGATAATCCTATAAGTGGTAATGTAACTATTTCTGTTAATCAAAAAAGAATTAGAGGAACTGGAGGAATTGGAATAGATGTGAATGGATCGATATTGGTAGTGGATACAGTAAACAATCAAGTTACAGGATACAATAAATCAAATGTAGATGGTTTTAAAGTTGCAGGAGGTAATGGTACAGGAATTGGATTAAATCAATTAAATAAACCAGCAGGAATTTTTGTAGACAACTTTGGTAATTTATTCATTACCGACCAATTAAATAACCGAGTAATGAGGTATGCTCCAGGTTCTAACTCTGGTTTTCTAGTTGCTGGAGGAAAAGGACGTGGAACAAATAGTGATCAATTAAATAATCCTAAAGATGTTTATGTAGACGCTGCTGGATTTGTTTATATTGCAGATGCAGGAAATAATCGAATTCAAAAATGGGCGCAGGGCGGAACTGTTGGTGAAACAGTAGCAGGTGGATTAGTTGCAGGAAGTGATTCAACAAAATTAAATAGTCCGCAAGGTATTTGTGTAGATCAATTTTTTAATATTTATGTGGCAGATTCTGCCAACCATCGGATACAAAAATTTGAACCAGGATCTAGAAAAGGAATTACAGTTGCAGGTGGTTTTGGAAGAGGATCAAATAGCAATCAATTAAACCAACCTGTTGACGTATTTGTAGATGCATTTTCGAATATATATGTATTGGATGCTGGTAATCATCGTGTGCAGAGTATTTCTGTTGATGGTTTAACCCTTAAAACTTTAGCGGGAAATTCATCTGGCTTTGGTGGATCAGAGAATGATCAATTACTATCACCATCTGCAATTAGTTTTGATCCTTCAGGTAACTTGTATGTTTTAGATCAGCAAAATGCAAGAGTTCAACAATACAATACAATTCCATTAGCTACTACTTTTATACCTACAACAGAAGGCGCTTATAATGCCATTGCTTATGCATTTAATGGTTGCAGACAAGTATCCAATGGTGTTTATGTTTTAGCAAATGCATCAATACAAGTAACCGGAAATACATCAATATGCAAGGGAGATTCCTCCTTCATTAAACTATCAGGTGTTGGCAATTATAATTGGTCTACAACAAAAGGCGTATTTAGAGTGAATGATTCTATTTTTTTAGTTAAACCTGATACAACTATTATATATAATATAAGTTCAATTAATACAAATACTTGTTCAACCAGTACCAATTTAGCTTTTAGTGTTGGAGAAAAAATCTTGCCATTTATTAACGCAACTGAGTGTGCAATTCCATCTGAATCAAATGTTAAAGTACGATTAGTTGGAGGAACTCCCGCATCACTAAATTGGTTTACTAAATCTGGCAAATCATTTACGTCCCTTCCTTCATGGTCAACAGAAGGAGTGGCAATTGCTGGTGGTAATGGCGCTGGTGCTTCTGCGGCACAACTCATTCTACCTTCTGCTGTTTTTGTTGATGCAAAAGGCAATACTTATATTGCTGATCCTTTGAATCACCGAATTCAACTTTGGAAAAAAGGTGAATTAGTTGGTTCAACTATTTTAGGAGGAAAAGGTGCAGGATCTGATGCTGATCAGTTAAATTATCCAACCAGTGTTTTTGTAGATTTAGTAGGTAATATTTATGTAGCTGATCAAAACAATCACCGTGTTCAATACTACACAAATGCTTCTACAAATGGCAGAACTATTATCGGTGGAAATGGATCTGGTAATAATGATAATCAATTAAATTTTCCAAACAGTGTTTATGTAGATTTTTCGGGAAGTGTTTATGTATCTGATGCCGGTAATCATAGAATTGTTAGATTGCCTTCTATTGGTAAAAATGCTTATATTATTGCTGGGGCTGGAATTGCAGGATCATTAAATAATCAATTGAATAATCCTCAAGGTATTTTTGTTGATCGTAATTTTAGGTTATATATAGCCGATGCAGGTAATCATCGAGTAATTATGTTTAATAAGGACCAGGAATTCGGAGCTGTATTTGCTGGTGGAAGAGGTATCGGAAATGATCAGCGGCAACTTAATGCACCAACTGGCGTTTTTGTGGATGGTGTAGGCAATATTTATATAGCTGATAGAGGTAATAGTAGAATTCAACGATGGGCCGCGTATGATTCTATCGGCTTTACCATTGTTGGAAATATAAATGGAAGTATAGGTTCTAATTTAACACAGATTAATCAGCCCTCCGCCTTAACAATTGATAATAACGGAGGATTATTAGTAGCAGATTCTAGAAACAATCGGATATTAAAATTTGAAGTACTCAAATCAATTGATACATTACTTAAGTACAACAAATCAGATGAGTTTTCTGTTAATACATATTCATTTAATGGTTGTGCAACTGGCTCAAATTTTGCAAAATTAAAAGTTGCAGCCCCGATTAATTTTATTACAACATCATCTGTAATTTGTGAAGGTGCTAGTACATTAATTACCGCTAAAAGTGATTCTTTAAGTTCATATACTTGGAGCCCCTCAACAGGATTAAATATTACTAATAAGGATAGCGTTATTGCTTCTCCTAAAACCACTACAAAGTATACAGTAAAAACTGCAGTTATTGATGGCTGTCAATCATCTGGTTCAATAACCGTTAAAGTTAACAAACTACCGGTAGTAAATATTGAAGGAGTAAATTGTATTGGTGGCGGCGATTTAAAAGCCAATTCTAGTCCTAAAGCAAGTTCTGTAACTTGGAAATATAACAACAACAATATTAGAACTACTTCAACTTTATGGAGAAGTGGCGCTACAATTGTTGCAGGTAATTTAATTGGTGGTTTTGATTCTTCTAAGTTAGGTAGACCAACTTTTGTTTTTGTAGATGAAAAAGGATCGATGTATATCTGTGATCAATGGAATCATCGAATTCAAAAATGGGAGCAAGGAGCAACAGCAGGGAAAACAGTTGCAGGAGGAAAAGGGGCAGGTGATAAGGCAAATCAATTAAGTAATCCAACCAGTATTTATGTAGATAGTAAGGGAGTAATTTATATTGCAGATACAGATAATAACCGTGTTCAGAAATGGTCGGAAGGTGATACAGTTGGTATTACTGTTGCTGGAGGAAAAGGCAAGGGTTCTGCAAAGAATCAGCTGTCTTATCCCACTAGTGTTTACCTCGATCCTTACGATAATATTTATATTGCCGATGCGCTAAATTCTCGAATTCAAAAATGGACGTCAGGAGGGCTCGAAGGTGTAACCGTTGCTGGTGGTATTTTTGCTGGAACCGATTCAAGTAAATTATTTTATCCATTAGGTGTATTTGTAGATACTAAAGGAAATATTTACATAGCGGATACACAAAATGATCGTATTCAAAGATGGGCACCTGATTCAACACGCGGTGTTACTGTTGCTGGTGGAAAAGGTAGGGGGCAAATTCAAATCAGTTAAACCTGCCTTCAAATATTTATGTTGGAGATGATAATATAATTTACATAACAGAAGGCGGATCTGCAAACCGAATAAAAAGATGGGCTTTGGGTGATACAACTGGAGTAGTAATAGCTGGAGGACCAACGGTTGGAAATAATGCACAATCACTTAATACTCCTGGTAATGCAATGATTGATGCAAATGGAAGTTTATTTGTTTCTGACATGAATAATTTTAGGGTTCAGCGTTTTTCTTTGTTGGATACTAGTTTTGCAATAACACCTAATAAAGGAGCTTATCAATTTATATCAAATAGTTTTGCAGGCTGTGTAGTTAATTCTGGAATTCAGAATATAGATAGTGGTTTTATACCTGCTCCTCCAACTGTTGGTGATATAAAATATTGTTTGAATGACCGAAGTGTGCCATTAACTGCAGTTGGTGATAGTTTAATTTGGTATACTATAGGAACAGGGGGTGTTGGATCTACTACTGCACCTAAACCAACAACAAATATTACTGGAAGTACTAATTATTGGGCTGCAAGAATTAATGCATTAAAAACTTGCGAAAGTAAACGCCAACAATTAAACGTTTTAGTAAATCCTTTGCCTGGTGCAACTTTGAGAGCTATTCCAAAACAGAATTTATTACCTGGAGATACTGTATTCTTGAAAGTAAAAGCAGATTCAGGAAGAAATGTAAGTAGAGCTTTGTGGTACAAGAATGGATCATTGCAGTCCTTTGTGCCAGATACTACTTCTACTTTAAAAGTATTTTATAATGGGGTAGGAACTTACTACGCAGAAATAATTGATGCCAATAATTGTAGCTCGAAGTCTGATACCATATTAATAAAAGGTGACATAGCACAGCAGCAAACTATGTTTTTATTTCCTAACCCAGTTGTGAGTTCAACAAAATTAATTTTTACTGCAATACCTAATACCACTACTTACCTAAAGGTAATTTCGATCAATGGAAATGTAATGATGAATCAAAAAATTTCAACTGTCATTAATGGGAATACTGTGTATGATCTTGATTTATCTAAATTAAATACTGGTACTTATGATGTACAACTTATTTCGGGATATGGTGCGGTAATAAATTCTAAAAGAATAATAAAATTGTAAGCCTTTAATTAGTAATTACTTTTTAAATAACACAGATTTAAATGTATACTGCTTATTTTCTGAAAAAGAAGGTTCAGATAAAGTAACAATACTATAAGGAATAAATGAGACTGCAATTACACCAACTGCTATGCTCGCTGTAGCATCTGGGAAAAAAGCAACATATTTCGATAATACGTCTATTAACATAAAAGTACCAGTAGCAGCACCCAACATGGCAATTAATCCAGTAGATGTTCTCGATCCTATATAAATATTTTTTACTTTTTCAATATCCTTAATAGCAATGGCTGCAATTTTATTTTGACTTCTTTTTCTCAATCCCCTAATAAATATTGAATCTGCGTTTACTCCTTCAATTTTTCCAACTATTATTTCTTTAGATCCTTCATAGTTGAATTTTATTTTTACTCTTTCGTTTGTTTCAAATACTTTGCGATAATTGCCTTTTTGTGCAGTTAATGCATATTCGTTCTGACCAAATACAGCTGTAATAGCTATAAAAAAACACGAAATCAATAAAAAAGGTTTCATATAGATACTATAACGCAAATTCCATAAGGTTTCGTATTTTCACCGCTATGACACAAGAACAAATTAAGAGTATGAGGGACCGTGTTTTAGTCCTGAGGAGGTTTCTTTGACGTTGATAACCGCATATATAAAGTAGATACAGACCGACAACTTTCGCTTTCTCCCGGATTTTGGGATGATAATGCCAGGGCAACAGCGGTAATGAAAGAAATTAAGCTAAATGAATACTGGCTAAAATTATTTAAGCAGTTGGACAATGCTGTGGAGGATTTTGCTCTTTTGTTTGATTTTTGGAAAGCCGGCGATGCTACAGAAGAAGAAACAAAACAGGCATATTCAACTGCTTTACAAAAAATAGAAGAAGCCGAATTTAAAAGCACACTTAATAAGCCTGAGGATGAGCTTCCTGCAGTTTTGCAAATAAATCCTGGTGCTGGTGGAACTGAAAGTCAAGATTGGGCTGAAATGCTATTACGTATGTATCAAATGTATGGCGAGAAGCAAGGGTGGAAACTAACTGAAATTGATTTTCAGGAAGGTGATGGCGCTGGTATAAAAAGTGCAACGATTCAATTTGATGGTGACTTTGCTTACGGATTTTTAAAAGCAGAAAGTGGCGTTCATCGTTTGGTGCGAATTTCACCATTTGATAGTAATGCTCGTCGCCATACTTCATTTGCATCTGTTTTTGTTTATCCATTAATTGATGATAGTATAGAAATTAATGTAAACCCTGCAGATGTTGAATGGGCATTTTATAGAAGTGGGGGTAGTGGTGGCCAAAATGTAAATAAAGTTGAAACGGCAGTAAGGCTGAAACATATACCTAGTGGGTTTATTGTAGAATGTCAGCAAGCTAGAACTCAGGGCGAAAATCGCGACCTAGCCATGAAAATGTTGAAGAGTAGGTTATATGAAGAAGAATTACGAAAGCGACAAGAAGCAATAAATGCAACAAACGCAGGGAAGAAAAAAATAGAATGGGGCAGTCAAATTAGAAGCTATGTATTTCATCCATATAAAATGATTAAAGATCACAGAACCGATTATGAAGTGGGTAATGTGGGACCAGTAATGGATGGCGAAATTGATGGATTTATTAAAGCTTATTTAATGATGGAAAAGGAAACGGGCAAGTAGGCATTGGGCATTAGGCATTAGGCATTGGACATTAGGCATTAGGCATTGGGCATTTGAAAAATCATAGTAATAATCCTTGCAAAAAAAGATAAGCGAAGCTGAAATAAATAATTAGCCCGGTAACGTCAACCAATGTAGCAACAAAAGGCGCTGAAGATACTGCCGGATCTGCTCCTAATTTTTTTAATAAAATGGGAAGCATTGATCCACTTAATGTTCCCCATAATACTACACCAATTAACGAAAAACCAACTGTTGCGCCGATCATTTGCCAATGTGGTCCATAAATTTGCGGAACAATTGAATGCCAAACTGCAACTCTAATAAAACCTATGGTTCCTAATACTGTACCTAATAAAATGCCACTTATTAATTCTCTTCTCAAAACTTTCCACCAATCTGAAATAGTGATTTCACCAACCGCCATTGCTTGAATGATAAGAGTGGAAGCTTGCGAGCCGCTATTTCCACCACTTGAAATAATTAGTGGCACAAATAATGCTAACACAATTGCTTTAGCCAATTCATCTTCAAAATATCCCATTGCAGTTGCAGTAAGCATTTCACCTATAAATAAAAATACCAGCCAGCCAATTCTTTTTTTAAATAATTTCAGTAAAGGAATGTCGAGGTAAGGTTCGTTCAAAGCCTCAGTACCACCCATTTTCTGCATGTCTTCACTAAACTCTTCGTTTACAACCCAAAGCATATCATCAATGGTAACAATACCTAATAAAATATTATTTTCATCAACAACAGGTAGCGCAACTCTGTTATTCATTTTAAAAACCTGCTGTGCATTTTCCTGATCATCATTTACTTTTAAAGACACCACTCTGCCATCGGTAATTTCTTCAACTCTTTTATCTGCATCAGCAAGAATAACATCCCTTATTCTTAAATCATCTATTAATTGTCCATCTTTATCAATTACATAAATAACATCAATGGTTTCACTATTTCTCGCATATTTTCGGATGGTTTCAAATACTTCTTTAACCGTATTTTTTGCATATACATACACATAATCAGGTGTCATTAATCTACCCACACTATCTTCAGGATAGCCTAATAATGCAAGTGTAATTTTTCTCTCTTCCGGATCAAGCAATTTAATTAAATCACGTATTGCTGCTTTTGGAAGTTCTTCTAAAAAGTCGGTGCGGTCATCTGCTTGTAATTCATTGAGTAACTCTGCGGTTTTTGAGGAGGGTAATTCTTTAACAATATCTTTTTGTTGGGCAATGTCGAGGATTTTAAAAACACTTGCTGCTCTATGGATTGCCATATTGGCAATAATTTGAGCTTCATAATCTGGGTATTCATTAATAAGATCGGCAACATCACTAATATTCTGTTGATTCAGGAATTCCCTGATTGCTAGTTTATCTTCTTTGGCAATCAGTAAATCAAATTGCTCAAATAAATCGGGATGCTCTAATTCTAGTGACATTAAAACGAAATTAACTAGAATTTATTAAAGAAAATCATTCGGTATTAGTCATTGCGTCATTTCGAATGCCACCGAAGGTGGAAGAGAAATCTCATCAATTGAAAACACCGTACTCTTCATCAGATTTCTCCTCCTTCGCAAGCGAAGTCGTCGAAATGACGTAATGCCTAATGCCTTATGCCCAATGCCCTGAGCTTGACGAAGGGTGGAAGGAGCCATTTTTATAAAATAGCACTTAGATTACAGATTTAATCCGTGTATTTAGTTTTTTTTTATAATTTCAATGCAATGAATTTACAAAATAGAATCAATCCATTACTAATATGGTTTGGGTTAATTGGTTTAATTCTTACAATTGGTACATCTGGATTTATAATCATTGAAAAGTATACTTTTTTTGATGCATTGTACATGACCATTATTACTATTTCTACCATTGGGTATGGAGAAATTCATGAGCTTTCTACTGCAGGTAGAATTTTCAATATTTTTCTTATTAGTGGATCATTCTCCACATTTACATATGCGTTGGCAAAGCTAACTCAGCTAATTGCTAGTGGTGAACTAAATAAATATTTTAAAAACAAAAAACTTATGCAACAAATAAACGCAATGGATAAGCATGTGATCATTTGTGGCTTTGGAAGAAATGGTCAGCAAACAGCCAGAACCTTAAAAGGACATAAAGAAAAATTTGTAGTAATTGATCAGTCTGAAGAACGTATTGAAGCTTATCTTCAGGAAGATCCTTCACTTTTATATATCAAAGGTGATGCAACTGATGATGCTGTTTTACTCAAAGCAGGGATAAATAAAGCACGATGTTTAATTAGCGCTTTACCTACAGATGCCGATAATGTTTTTATTGTATTATCAGCCAAATATTTAAACCCAAATTTACATATAGTTAGTCGCGCTTCATTTGCAAATTCTGTTATTAAGTTAAAAAAAGCTGGAGCGGATAGTGTTATTATGCCCCATAGGATAGGTGGAACTTATATGGCAACTTTAGTAAGTAAACCAGATGTAGTAGAATTTATCGACTACCTGAGTGGTGAAGAAGGGGAGAGTATTAATATTGAGTCAGTTGGCTACGAAAAACTTCCACCTGAAATAAGAGATAAAAGTTTGTCAGTTGTGATGGATTGGAAAAAGACTGGAGTAAATTGTATTGGAGTAAAAGATGAGGAAGGTAAATTTATTATTAATCCACCAGGGTCAATTATTATAACTCAAGGCATGAAAGTAATCGTGTTAGGAAATAAGAATCAGATTTATGATATGAAACACAATGTAGAGGAAGAGTAATGCTACTTTCTATACTATATATTGCTCAATCTTCAACAAAAGGCCGTGGTGTTTTTACTTCAGCGGATATTCCAATCAACACCACTATTGAAATAGCGCCAGTGTTGGTGTTAAATTCCGAAGATCGAATTCAGGTTGAGAAGACAATGTTGTATAATTATATTTTCGAATGGGGTGATGATGGAAGTCAAGCGGTTGTAGCATTGGGTTATATCTCTATGTATAATCATTCGGTTGATTTTAATTGTACTTATGAAATGGATTTTGATACGCTTACAATTACGGTAATTACATGCCAAGAAATTAAAGCAGGATGTGAACTGTTTATTAATTATAATCCAATTGGCAAAGAAGATCAACCAGTTTGGTTTCCTGTAGCATAATTTTTTAATAGGGAGTATTATTGCCTGTATTGGATATTTATCAATTCTTAACAATTGCTTAATGATGTCTTAACATAACTTATTAGCATCTTCGTAAAAATATTGTTTGAATTTACAACAACAAATTAAAGCTTCTAGTTTTGATCCAAACTTTTTATGGGGTGTTGCAATTTCTGCGTTGCAGAATGAAGGTGCATTTCTAGCAGATGGGAAAGGATTGTTTAATTGGGATGTTTTTGCAAGAAGATCTGGTAAAATTAAAGGTGGGGCTAAACCTTCAATAGCCAACGATTTTTATTACCGATACAAAGATGATTTAATGTTGGTAAAAGCACTGGGTATTGCTTTTTATCATCAATTAATTGATGAATGTTTATTATTAGGTCTAACACCTTACGTTACTTTATATCATTGGGATTTGCCACATGAATTAGAAAAAGTAGGAGGATGGGCTCATCATCAAATGCTCAAATGGTTTTCTCGGTATGTAAAAATTTGCACAGATGAATTTGGTGATAAAGTAAAAGACTGGATCATTCTTAATGAACCTATGGGTTTCACTTCATTAGGGTATATGTTGGGACAGCATCCTCCGGGAAAAACAAACTTAACTTTATTCATGTCTGCTATTCACAATGCAGCTTTGTGTAATGCAGAAGGTGGAAGGATTGTAAGAGCTGAAGTAAGTAATGCACATATAGGTACCTGTTTTTCTTGTAGTGAGATATGCCTTTTACAGAAAAAGAGGAAGATTTATTAGCTGCAAAAAGAGCGGATTCATTATTGAATAGATTGTTTATAGAACCTGCTTTAGGAAGAGGATATCCTGAAGATGTAAAGTTTCCTTTTTTAGAAAAATTACATTTACATACAATCCTTTAATTCCATACTTACATGCCTCTGAAGTAAAAGCAAGTTATAGAAAAGTTCCCCATACAGCTTTAGGATGGGAAATTAATGCAGAAAGTTTTTATAGAATGATTAAATGATTTTGGCATTATGGTGGAGTTAAAGAAATAATAATAACAGAAGGAGGTGCTGCATTTAAAGATCATCTTTGTAAAGGCAAGATAGAAGATGTAGAACGAATTGATTATTTTAAACAATATATAACTGCTGTATTAAAAGCTAAAAAAGATGGTGTAAATGTAAATGGCTATTTCGCATGGACGCTCACCGATAATTTTGAATGGTTCCAAGGATTTGAAGCTAAATTCGGATTAACTCACGTTGATATTAAAACACAATCACGTACTATTAAAGATTCTGGTTACTGGTTTAGAGATTTCTTAAGATCTTAATGGATATTCACTAAGTTTGAATACCAAAACCCAATATATGCATAGGTTTCAACTAATCCCTTGCTTACTAGTTATTTCAATATTTTCTTTTGCACAAACAATTATCATTCCCGGTTATACAGGTTATGCTGTTCCTTCTAACGATGATTCTGGGAATATGTTTTCTAAGGAAAATGGTTTGCAAAACTGGAAAAATACCAACCAAATAATCAGTTACTATTTTCATGTAAAAAAGCCAGGGACCCTTGCAATTAAGTTAAATGCTAAAAATTACGACTCAGGAAATTTGGTAAATTTAAGCATTGCTTCAAAATCATTTCGAGTTTATATACCTTCCTCAAAATCATTTAAGAAAATAAAAGTAGGCTTAGTTGTAATAAACGATACAGGATTTTATACTATTAAAATTTCGTGTGCCGAAAAAAGAACTGAAGTTATTATTGCAGATATTCAATCCATTGAATTATCGGGAGATGCTGCCGAAGGAATTCATACCAATACAAAGCCAAGAAGAAATTCAGCGTCTGTTCATCTTCGTTATCCACTTGCCGATACAACTAAAGCCCTTTCTTTTTATAATGAAATTTCTATTCCTGAAGGAGCTGATATTGTACACAGTTATTATATGGCTTGTGGATTTGCAAGAGGGTATTTCGGTATTCAAGTAAATAGCCCTACTGAACGTCGAGTGATATTTTCAGTTTGGGACGCAGGAAAAGAAGCTTTAGATAGAAATAAAGTAGCAGACTCTAATAAAGTACAAATAATTGCTAAAGGCGAGAATGTTTTTGCGGATGGTTTTGGCAACGAAGGAACAGGAGGCCATAGTCATTTTGTATATAATTGGAAAGCAGGAACTACTTATAAAATGTTGGTTACTGCATTAATTGATAGTGCCAATAATGCTACCATTTATACTGGATATTTTTATATGCCTGAATTGCAAAAATGGAAGTTGATTGCTAGTTTTAAAGCACCTTATGATGGAAAATCTTTGCGTAATCTTTATTCATTTAATGAAAATTTTGTTGGAGTAAACGGACAATTAGAACGTAATGCAATGTTTGGAAATCAGTGGGTACAAAATGATAAAGGGAGATGGATTGAATTAACTAAATCTACTTTTTCTTATGATGCTACCGGTCAAGCAGGCGATAGAATTGATTATGGAGGAGGAGTAAATAACAGTCAGTTTTATTTATGGAATGGTGGCTTTAAAGAAGCTAATGCAAAATTTGGCGATGTGTTTAATAGACCTGCAACTGATCAAAGCCCAATAATTGATTGGTTTAAAAATGCAGATTCATTGGCATTAGCTCAAAAAGAAAAGGCATTAATTAATGAAGCAATTCAGCTTAAAAAAATAGACACAACAGGAATTAATAACGGAGTTTATTATCAAATTCTTAAAGAGGGTAATGGTCCTTATGTTAAAGTAACTGATACGGTAACCTTAAATTATAAATTAACACTTTTGGTAGGTGGTAAACTTATTGAAGAAACCAAAGACAAGCCTGCTACTTTTCCATTAAGCAGGTTAATTAAAGGTTGGCAAATTGGTGTTCCTCTTTGCAAGGTTGGAGGTAAAATAAAACTTATTATTCCATCTGCTTTGGCTTACTCAATGAGAAGTAGGAGTAAGGATTTTCCACCCAATAGTATTTTGGTATTTGAAATTGAAGTACTTGGTATAAAAAGCTGATCAATTAAATTTGCGTATATTTAAATTCCAAATCTAAACTGTATGAGAAAAATTAAGTTTTTTTTGTTGCTTATTCTTATTGTAATAAATATATCTGCTCAAAAAACTGCTCCAGTTCCCGTGTCACCTCCAGAAGAACTTTCTCCAAAAGGAGTAGTGGTTACAACAACTCATAATAGTGTATTAGTAAGTGGCAAAAAAATTGATTATACTACCAATAGTGGTTATCTGATGTTGCAAAACGATACGGGAAAACTAATTGCCAAAGTGTTTTTTACCTATTATAAAAAAGATGGTGATGAAAGTAGTAAACGCCCTATCACTTTTACTTTTAATGGTGGGCCAGGCTCTTCTTCTGTATGGCTTCACATGGGTGGTTTAGGACCAAAGAGAGTTGCTTTAAAGGATGATGGTACAGCAAGCGGACCACCATATCAATACATAAATAATGAATACAGTTGGTTAGATAAAACAGATCTTGTTTTTATTGATCCTGTTTCAACAGGGTATAGTAGGCCAGCGCCAGGAGAATCTGCAAAACAATTTCATGGATATGTAGAAGATATATCTTCAATGGGTTCTTTTATCAACAATTTCTTATCGCGCTATCAACGTTGGGGATCTGCTAAATACCTTGCAGGGGAAAGCTATGGTACTACAAGGGCTGCAGGATTATCTAAATTTTTACAAGATCGATACCGCATTTATTTAAATGGAATTTTTCTAATTTCTGCTGTATTAAACTTTGGTACCAATGATTATTATGTTGGAAATGACTTGCCTCGTGCATTATATATTCCTTCTTACACCGCAGCAGCTTGGTATCACAAAAAATTAGCACCTGCTTTGCAAGCCGATTTAAAAAAAGCACTAAAAGAATCAGAAGAGTTTGCATTAGGAGCATATGCAACAGCGTTATTAAAAGGCGGTTGGATGAGTGATGCAGACAAAGATGCTATCGCCGAAAAAATGAGTTACTATACTGGTTTATCCAAAGAGTATTGTTTGCAAAGTAATCTACGTGTAGAAGAAGGTAGATTCTATAAAGAACTTCGCCGAAAAGATGGATTAACAATTGGTCGTTTAGATGCTCGTTTTACTGGAAGAGATATTGATGATGTTGCAGAAAGTAATAGTTTCGATCCTTCATTTGCAAATATAGACGGTCCATTTACTGCTGCTATCAACGACTATTTTCAAAAAGAGCTCAATATTAAAGAAGAAAATGGATACAATATTTTTGGGGATGTACGTCCATGGAATTATAATAATGTTCAAAACCAGTTTTTAAATGTAGCTGAAAGCCTAAGAGATGCAATGGCAAAAAACCCTGCCTTAAAAGTGTATGTGGGGTTTGGTTACTACGATTTTGCTACTCCTTATTTCACCGCTAAATATGATATCGAACATATGTTTCTTCGCCCTGAGCAAAGAAAGAATGTGCAATCTTATTTTTATGAATCCGGACATATGTATTATATCCACAAACCATCATTAATACAATTTAAAAAGGATGTAGATCAGTTTTTTGAGTTCAGCAAGTCGAATGAATAAATTATTTATTAGCAATTGACTTTTTTGTAAAGTGTTCGGTATAGTATATGATTGAGATTTATCAGGTTTGGCGATCGTCATCCGGTCCAGAGTTGATTGATTCATATCGAAGCCATCTCCATTGTTCCCTTTAAGAATTAGCATATTGGGCAGATGAAATGCCCATGATTAAAAGAAAACCTGATATAAGTATTGACTTATTCATAATGTAAATTAGTAAAACATCTTTAAATATCCAATAGTACATAAGCTCATTTTTATTAAATTTGTACTATGGCTATAGCTGTGGTTATGAATTCTTTTTTTCAGCAAATATGGAATTGGGTTAACCAATTAGATCAAAGTCTATTCTTAAAAATCAATATTGTATATACTAACTCTTTCTTAGATGCAGTATATCCTTGGTATCGTGAGGGTAACGCTTGGGTTCCCTTGTATTTATTCCTTATTATTTTTAGTATAATGAATTTTAAGTCTAAAGCTTTTTCTTGGATTTTATTCATTGTAATCACTTTGGTTTTAACTGATCAAATAAGCAGTAGTTGGGTAAAACCTTTTTTTGAACGTCCACGCCCTTGTAGAGATCCTTTTCTGATGAGTCAGGTTCGTTTATTGTTAAATGGTTGTTCTGGAGGGTATAGTTTTACATCTTCTCATGCAACCAATCATTTTGGATTTGCATTTTTTCTAGTAATGACTTTAGGGAAAATAATGGGAAGATGGAAGTATGCTTTTTTGTTATGGGCTGCATCTATTAGTTACGGGCAAGTTTATGTTGGTGTACATTATCCATCAGATATTTTATGCGGTGCAATTTTAGGGTCTGTTATTGGATTATTAACTAGTAGTTTTTATTTGAAAAGAGTAGGACAAATTGAAATATATGATTCCCCATAAGTATTTTTACGCAGTAATTGGTGGTTGTATTATCACTTATATTACAGGAATGTTTTGTATTCCTTTAATGGATATAGATGCGTCTCAGTATGCTTCTATTAGTAGAGAAATGCTGGAAAGAAATAGTTATTTGCAAGTGTTCGATTTAGGGAAAGACTATCTAGATAAACCTCCAATGCTTTTTTGGCTTTCTGCAATAAGTATGAAAGTATTAGGAGTATATGATTGGGCTTATAGATTACCATCCTTTTTTTTATTACTTGCTGCAATTTATGCAACCTATCGATTAACACTTTTATTTTATCAAAAAGAAATTGCACAGTTAAGTGTAATGGTATTAGCTTCTAGTCAAGCTGTTTTTTTAATGGCTCATGATGTTAGAACAGATACTATGTTAATGGGATGGGTAATGCTAAGTATATGGCAACTTGCGGAATGGTTTAAATTTAATCGTTGGAAAAATTGTATACTTGGCTTTGTTTTTATTGCATGTGGTATGATGACGAAAGGGCCAATTGCCTTAATGGTTCCGAGCTTTGCATTTGCAAGTCATTTTATTGCGCAAAGAAACTGGAAACATTTTTTTCGCTGGGAATATTTAATTGGCATATTAATTATAGCAATAATGTTGATACCAATGAGTATTGGCTTGTATCAACAATACGATTTGCAACCAGGGAAATTGATTAATAATGTACCCATTAAATCTGGATTGCGTTTTTATTATTGGACACAAAGTTTCGGAAGATATACTGGAGAAAATGTATACCACGAAATGAGTTATTTTACTTTTTTGTTCGAAAATATGTTGTGGAGTTTTTTGCCATGGATTGTATTTTTTTTAATTGGCTTATTTTTTAGTTTTAAAGAATTAATACAGCAAAAATTCAAATTAAGCAACAACCAAGAATTTATTAGTACAGGGAGCTTTGTATTAACCTATTGTATTCTAGCCAAGAGTCAGGCACAATTACCACATTATATTTTTGTTGTTTTTCCGTTGGCAGCTATTACAACTGCAAGAATTTTATATAGTCTGTTTTTTACCGATCAATTAATTAAATGGCGTAAGCCCTTGGTGCTTTTTCATATAATAATTTTTACATTAATATGGTTAGTAATAATAGGATTGATGTGGTTCCCTTTTAAAGAAATTCCCATCATTGTACCTCTATTAACAATATGTGGATTTATTTTTTTTGTGTGGAGTTTAGTTTTTAAAAAATGGGGAGTGCCATCAATTATTCATTCGGCTTTTTTTACAATTATAGGAGTAAATATTTTTCTAAATATCGTTTTCTATCCCAATTTGCTCAAGTATCAAATGGGCAATGATGCAGCAGAGTTTATTAATTCGCAAAAACTAAATAAAAATACTGTCTTTCAGTATGGTTTTTCCAATAGCAATGCCTTGCATTTTTATGGGAAGCATGTTTTTGATAACATTTCAAACGCCAAAGATTTAAATGGTACTCAAATTATCATTACCAACAAAGACAGTTCTTCAGTTATTAATCGGCTATTTCCGCAGAGTAAAATTATCCATGAAGGCAATCATTTTGCTGTATCCTTATTAACTGCTATTTTTTTAAACCCTGCTACCAGAAATACAGAAATGCCGAAGTATGTAATCATAGATCTTGATGGCAAACCATCAATTCCCTAAAATTTCGTAGTTTTACAAGCATGACAGAGGTTTTAGTAATACTTTTTTTAGTGATCTTGAATGGCCTATTTTCTATGGCTGAAATTTCTCTTATATCAGCAAGAAAGGCAAGATTAGAAGCACAAGCAGCTAAAGGAGACGAAGATGCTGCAAAAGCCCTAAAGCTGGCCAATCATCCTGATACATTTTTATCTACAGTACAAATTGGGATTACGTTAATTGGCATATTAACAGGTATTTTTTCTGGCGACAGTTTTAAACAACCATTAACCGAATGGCTAAAGCAGTTTGAAATTTTTGAAAAATATAGTAGTTCAATAGCTACTATAATAATAGTAATTATAATTACCTATCTCTCTTTAGTTCTCGGAGAATTGGTGCCAAAGCGTATTGGCTTGAGTAATCCTGAGGGAATTGCCAAGTTGGTTGCTGGGCCTATGCGTTTTTTAAGTTGGCTTACTTTTCCTATTATTTGGTTATTGAGCAAATCATCTCATTTGATTGTACGATTAATGAATATTAAAACCAGTGAAAGTCAGGTTACTGAAGAAGAAATAAAAGCCATCATTAGTGAAGGAACGGAGCAAGGCACTATTGAAGAAGCAGAACAAGAAATTATTGAAAGGGTATTTCATTTAAGCGATAGAAATATTACTTCTTTAATGACACATCGAACGGATATTGAATGGATTGAAGGAAATAAAACAATTGATGAAATTAGAGAAGAGCTTAAAGATATGATTCATTCAGTTTACCCTGTTTGTGAAGATGATATTGATCATATAAAAGGAGTGGTTTCAATTAAAGATCTTTTCTCTGGTGATGCCAATGCAACAGTATTGTCTATTATGAGAGAAGCTATGTATGTGCCTGAAAACAATACTGCATACCAAGTGCTAGAAAAATTTAAGCAAACTAAAATTCATCAATGTTTTATTGTTGATGAATATGGTTCTGTACAAGGCCTAATGACATTAAACGACATACTTGAAGCAATAGTAGGAGATATACCACAGGAAGAAGACGAAGATTATGAAATAATAGAACGTGAAGATGGTAGTTTTTTGGTGGATGCTCAAATTCCCTTTTATGATTTTTTAAGTCACTTTGATAAAACAGAATGGATGGAAAAATGGGAGCAAGACTTTAATACACTTGCTGGCTTTATTATTCATCATTTAGAAAGAATTCCTAAAACTGGAGATATACTATCATGGGAGTTTTTTCATTTTGAAATTATTGATATGGATAATAATAGGATAGATAAAGTACTAGTAACAACTTCTATTCCTTTAGCTCAAAGCGATCATTAAAAATCGAAACTAATTGTTCGTTGGGTCTGATCTAATTTATAACTTTTTTCTTGCCCTTTATTTTTTACATGAAAAATATTGGTTTGTGATTTTTCAAAATCATATAATAAACTACAATTAATATCAATCTTTTTTATTTCTTTAATGCCTTCTATTTCAAAATAAGTCCAGGTACTTTCTTTAATAATTTCGTAACCAATATATTTTGTTGTTACTGCTTGGCCATTAATTTTTAATTGCAAATTTTTACCAATGTAGCTGGTTAATTCTTTACCATTCTGTAATTTATTATTGGGTTGATTTAAATCTATTTTTGCTGAACTATATTTTTGTAGCGTTTTTTCTAAATCTTCAGTAAAAACACGAATGCTAACTTCAGCAGTGTTTTCTTTATCATTGTGCTCAATCTCTATTACAGAAACAAAAAATGGGTGCACTAGAGCTAATGTGCTAATTAGTAACCATTGAACCAAAGTATTTGCCATTCATCCATGATTTTTTTGATACTGCAAATGTCGTGTTTAATTTAACTTCTTCAATATGAATGATTTTTTACTATATTTTAAAATTGGCTTTCAGCATATTGCCGATTTGCGTGGGATCGACCATATTTTATTTATCGTTGCTCTCTGTATTAGGTATCAATTTGCAGATTGGCAAAAACTACTCATTTTAGTAACTGCTTTTACAATAGGGCATTCCATTACACTTGCTCTTAGTGTATTTGATGTTATACAATACTCTATGAAGTGGATAGAGTTTCTAATTCCTGTAACCATTGCAATAACAGCATTCAGTAATGTGTTCGTTAAAAAATTTGTGTTTAAATCAAAATTTCCACTCATTTATTTTATCGCATTGTTTTTTGGACTAATTCATGGTATGGGTTTCAGTTCATACCTAAAAAGTCTACTTGGCAGTGGAGAATTGGTTATTTGGCCATTATTGGCATTTAATCTTGGATTAGAAGCTGGTCAAATCTTGATTGTGCTAACCATTTTACTGATAACCCTTATATTCGTGTCGCTCTTTAAAGTAAATCGCAGAGAATACTTGTTGTTTTTTTCGGCAACAGCTATTGCTTTAGCTCTTCAAATGGCATTAGAAAGGTTTCCTATACATTAAAAAAACAGAAAAAATGCAAAAAATCGTAATGATGTTATTCGTTTTGGGGTTAGCAATTAATGCTCAGTCGCAAAACATAATGAACAACCCTTCTTCTAATCACGGTAATAGGTTTGAGCAACTCGGAACTATTTTACCAACTCCTAATGAGTATAGAACTGCAAGCGGGGCACCTGGTAATAAATATTGGCAGCAAAGAGCTGATTACAATATTAAATGCGAATTAGATGAAGCCAATCTTAAATTAAAGGGAAGTGAAACCGTTACTTATTATAATAATTCTCCTGATGTACTTACTTACATCTGGTTGCAATTAGATGAGAATGAACATAGCTCTATTAATAATGCAGGTTATCCTAGTAGTTCTTTACTTGGTCGCCAATTAAATACAAGTACTTTAGATGGATTAGCTGATGCAAATAAAGACAATGGCTTAGGGCATAAAATTGGTAAAATTACTGACGCTACAGGAAAAGCATTATCCTACACTATCAATAAAACAATGATGCGTGTTGAATTACCTACTGCATTAAAACCTGGACAGAAATTTATTTTTAATTTAGATTGGAGTTATATTATTACTAATAGAATGACCATTGGCGGAAGAGGCGGTTTCGAAACTTTAGAAGACGGAAACAATCTCTTTACTATTGCACAATGGTTTCCTCGTTTGTGTGTGTACAGCGATTTTCAGGGCTGGCAAAATCACCAGTTTACTGGAAGAGGTGAATTTTCTTTAGTATTTGGTAATTACAATGTTCAAATAACATTGCCTGCCGATCACGTTGTTTTAGGAACAGGTGTTTGTTTGAACTATGCGCAAGTATTGTCGCCAGCTCAAATGGCGCGATGGAATCAAGCACAAAGCGCAAAAGAGCCAATTGAAATTGCTACTTTAGATGAAGCTTTAAAAGCGGAGAAAACAAAAAGTACGCAGAAAAAAACATGGATTTTTAAAGCTGAAAATGTTAGAGACTTCGCTTGGACTTCTAGCAGAAGATATATATGGGATGCAATGCCTATTAATATTGAAGGCAAGAAAGTAATGTGTATGAGTGGCTATCCTAAAGAGGCTTATGGTTTATACCGTAAGTTTTCTACTAAAGCAGTTGCACATACTATTAAAAGTTATTCTAAATTCTCTATACCTTATCCGTATCCTGTTGCACAAAGTATAGAAGCATCTAACGGAATGGAATATCCAATGATTTGTTTCAATAATGGAAGAACCAATAAAGATGGTTCTTATAGTGAAGCTACTAAAGTTGGTATGTTAGGAGTTATAATTCACGAAGTGGGTCATAACTTTTTTCCAATGATTGTAAATAGTGACGAGCGTCAATGGAGTTGGATGGATGAGGGTTTAAATTCTTTTGTTCAATACTTAACAGAAGAATTATGGGATAATAAATATCCATCCCGCGGAGGACCAGCCTGGAGAATTGCCCCTTATATGAAATTGCCTAAAGAACAGCTTGAGCCAATTATGTCGAATAGTGAAAATATTGTTCAATTTGGACCCAATGCATATACAAAACCTGCAACTGGATTAAATATTTTACGTGAAACTATTATGGGTAGAGATTTGTTTGATTATTCTTTTAGAGAATATGCTAGAAGATGGGCTTTCAAACATCCAACACCTGCCGATTTATTCCGCACTATGGAAGATGCAAGTGCTGTAGATTTGGATTGGTTTTGGAGAGGTTGGTTTTATGGAATTGAACCTTGTGATATTGCTATTGATACGGTGAAATACGTGGTAGTAAATCAAGGATCATCAGCTACAACAGCTACTAATAATGGTGTAGGTAGAGCTCCACAAATGAGAGGCTTAGATAAGCCTTTATACAGTGGGAGTAATGCATTTGATGATATTTCAAAAATTAGAAATAGAAATGATAAAAGTGTTTTATTTCAAACCGATATAGATACATCGCTTCGCGATTTTTACTGGAGATATACAAGGGGTATAGAGCCTTTCGATTCAACCGTTAAATTTGAAGCTGTTCCATTCGGTGGATTTGGTGGTGGTGCAGGTGAAGCTGTTTCTGATGCAGAAAAAGCTAAATACGCAAATGCCAATTTGTATGAAATAACTTTCTCTAATAAAGGTGGTTTAGTAATGCCAATTATTGTTGAATTTACTTTTGCCGATGGAACTAGTCAAGTTGAAAGAATTCCAGCTCAAATATGGAGACTGAATGAAAATAAGGTTACTAAAGTTTTCATGACCAATCAAAAAGCGGTTAGTATTAAATTAGATCCTTTAAAGGAAACAGCTGATATTAATGAAGCAAATAATGTTTGGCCCTCTGGTACATTTGAGCCAAGTAAGTTTAGTTTATTTAAGGCTGGAGGAAGAGGTGGAAGAGGACAAAGTAGCGGTCCTAATCCAATGCAAAACTCAATGCAAAAAAATAAGTAATCAATTTGAATAACTTTATCAATTGCCACTCACTATTAATGAGTGGCAATTTGTATTTTACGGTTAAATATTATTTTAAATGAAATCGGCGTATCTTTTTTTCTTTCTTTTTGTTGTTTCGGCAGTTCATGCTTCTGTTGACTCCATTGTAGTATTTAGCACCATTATGAATAAACCTATTAAAGTGGTAGTTATAAAACCTGATCGTTTGGATACTTCTATTAAATTGCCTGTGGTTTATCTTTTACATGGGCATGGAGCCAATCAACAACAATGGATTAAAAATGCACCTCAGATTATTAATACGGCCAACACAATGAATGCTATTCTTGTATTGCCCGATGGCGGATATAGTAGTTGGTATTTTGATAGTGATATAGATACTTCATTCAAATATGAAACTTTTATTACAAAAGAGCTTGTGCCTTATATTGATGCCAATTATCCAACACTCAATAATCGAATCTTTAGGGCAGTTACAGGGTTGAGTATGGGTGGCCACGGTGCTTTGTATCTTGCCTTAAAACACAATGATTTATTCGCCTCTGCCGGAAGTATTTGTGGTGGGGTAGATATTCGTCCATTTCCAAAGAACTGGGATATTGCCAAAAAATTAGGAACTATTGAATCCAATCCATCAAACTGGGAAAAAAATACAGTAATTAATTTAGTTGATTCATTAAAAAATGATGAGTTGAATATTATTTTTGATTGTGGGGCCGATGACTTTTTCGTAACTGTAAATAGGGCGTTACATAAAAAATTATTATCAAAGAAAATTGCACATACCTATACTGAAAGGCCTGGTAAACACAATAGTGATTATTGGGGTAGTAGCATAGATTATCAATTAATTTATTTTAAAAACTGGTTTGCAGACAATCAATAATTATAATAATATGAGAAAAATATTTTTAGGTTTAAGTTTACTTGTACTTAGTTGTTCTGTGTCAGCTTCAACTGTTGATACAATTGCTATACCTAGTGATGCAATGCATAAATCCATCAAAGCCGTAATAATTAAACCCGACTCTTATACTCAAGATGGCAAACGTTTTCCAGTAGTATATCTGTTACACGGGTTTGGCGGTGCTTTTAGAAACTGGGTTACTAAAGCACCTCATATCAAGCAATTGGCCGATGAATATCAAATAATTATTGTTTGTCCTGATGGTGCTATCGGAAGTTGGTACTTTGATAGTCCAGTAGACAGTTCATACAAATATGAAACTTTTATTGGTACTGAAGTGCCGCAATATATAGATGCTAATTTTAAAACTATTGCCGATAGAAAAGCTAGGGCAATAACTGGTTTTAGCATGGGAGGGCATGGAGGTATATTTTTAGCCTTTCGTCATTCGGAATTATATAGTGCATGTGGTAGTATGAGTGGAGCATTACATGTAACCGTTATTAATAAAGGGTATCAGGTTGAGAAACGACTAGGAGATACTGCAATTAATAGAAAATACTGGAATGATTGGAGTGCTTTAAATGTTGTAGAAAATAAACCAAAAGATTCTTTAGGTATTATTATAGACTGTGGAACTGAAGATAGAGTAATGCCAATGAATAGAGCAATGCATGATAAGTTATTAAAACTTAAAATTCCACATGAGTATACAGAGCGACCTGGTAACCACGATTGGCGTTATTGGAATATTGCTATTGATTACCAGCTATTGTATTTTAGTAAGCATTTTAAGCAATTACTTTCTCAACCTTAAGTATCATTATAACATTGTAATCGATATCGCAATTACTCTTAAATAATTCTGTAAAACGAATTGTAGGAATTTCATTTAGTCTATTAATCATCAATTGATAGCCCATATCTGCGTGAATATGATAAGGGTTCATGGCTTGACCAATATTCTTGCAATACTGTTCATATTTTGGTTGATCCGGAAATACTAATATAAGTGTTCCATTATTTTTTAAAATTCTGATGAATTTTTTTAAAGCATCGGTTGTGTCTTTAAAATCTTCTATTAAGTGGCTTGTATACACATAATCATAGGTATTGTCGGCTACTGGTATTTCATCTTTTATCACATCGCAAGGAATGTCTACTTTGTCTTTACCAGCATTGGCATAGGGTTGAGGAAAATCAATTCCATCGCAATTTGTTTTTACAACTTTATCGCCTCCAAAACCAATATCACAGCCATTTCCAATGCAATAAGGCAATACCCATCTTCTAACTTTGGAAGTTTCAGAAGGGTGTTGAAATTTAATACCAAACCATCTACTTAAAGTGCCCTTAATTTTCCTCTCTACTATATAATGATACAATTGCATAATATATTTAATAATTTAATAAACCTTTTAAAGCATCAATTCGGAATTGAATAATCGGCTTCATTTTTGTAAATTCTCCTTTTAATAAGTAGCCAGCAGCCAAAATAAATGATGCTCCGAGTTTAAACAAATATTCAATAATTTTTTTAATAAAAGAAGTATTGCTAATTTCCTTTGTTCTAACCCTTTCCCCTCTGCCTATACCACTAGCAACTCTGTATAAATATTCGGAAGTTAGTTTTTTAGTTTCTACAATATGTTCAACAATAATAGATGGGTCATAATAAATAGATTTACCAATTGCTTTAAGTTTTAAAAAAAATTCTTTGCCTTCACCTCCAATTCTAAAATTACCTATTACGCCTGGCAATGCCGTGTTAAAGCCATTTACAGCAATAAAATCTTCTTTTCTAATGATCATATTTGATTCGAGTGGGTATTTATTTGGACTAAACTCTGTAACCGTTTGGGCATAATCGAAATTGCCCACCAATGAAGAAACAAAATAGCTCATCCATTTTGGTTCTGAAGGAATATACCTAGGAATAATTCTTCCTCCAAGGCCACCAGTAGTTGGATTTGATTCAAAAAAATGAATAATCCTTTGTAAATAATTTTTTTCTGCAACTGCATCGTCATCCATAAAACAAAGCAAGGGAGATTTTGAAAATTTTGCTCCAGTATTTCTTGCAAATGTAGCGCCTTGCTGTTGTTCATTAAAAAAATAAAACTGTGCTTTTAAATGGGTTGCGATAAAGTTGTTACAAACTTGTTCGGTGTTATCAGTTGAATTATTATTTACAATGATCACCTCAAATGCATCTTTTACTAAGGTTTGATTATACAAACTTTCCAAAGCTCCCTGAATATAATCAGCTCTATTATAAGTGCAAATAACAATGGATATGGCAAGTTTATTGGTACTCATTAATTTAAAGATAAAATCGATTCTTGTACAATTTTCGTCCAATTTATTTTCGTATAAAAAGAAGCTGGTGGCTGGTAATTTGATTGATTTATGGTAATGTTTTTCATAGCCTCTGCAAAAGCAGTCCAGTTATAGTTTTCAATCAATTGTAGTTGATCTCCTAATTCTTCCCAATTAAAACCCTCGCCACTTTTTTGGCAGGCTATTACTTTTTTTCCATGGGCAATAGCTTCCACTACTTTAGTTTTAATGCCTGTACCCAAAGTAACAGGACAAATAAAACAATCTACTCCTTTATAGTATAGGTTTATATCTTTTACAAAACCTTTGAAAATAATTTGTTGTTTATGTTTGATTACTTTTTCCCATTCTTCGGATATTTGATAACCGCAAATGAAAATTTTAAAAGGAACTATTGAACTTTCTAATCTCTTAAGCAATTCTTGTATAATAATGTATAGGGCATCAGTATTAGGTAAGTAATCGAGAGTTCCATTAAATAGGAATAGTACGGTATTTTCACTTAGATTATTTTCAGAAACTAACAATTGCCTGCATCTAATATTTTCTTCCTTTGATGCGGGTGACAGTGTTGTAGATCCATATCGTAAAGTTTTACAAACTGCTGGAACAAGTTTCCATTTGTTAATTGCAAATTCTCTTTCTTCATCGGTTATGAAAAAATTTATATTAGCTGTACGATGAACCCACCCTTCATATTTGTAATATAAAGACCATCCTATTCTTCGCATATCTTTAAAACGGAGTGCTTCTATGTTTGCAGATTTTATTGCTAATTTTTTTTTGGTGATGAGCCTTAATAAAAAGCCGAGCCAGCCAAAATAGCTATGATCTATCAAAATAATATCGATCTTTTCTTTGCGAATAATTGTACAAAGTTTATAAACGTATATCAGATTTAAAAAAGCCAACCAGTTATTGTATAAAAAAGGATAAATAGTAAAAGGTGCAAAACGATCTACTTGATTATCTCTTGATACAGCTAATACCACTTTGGTATATTTTGAAAGTTCTTTATAATAATCTGCAACATATTTTTGTCCACCCATCTGTGCTGGAAAAGTTTTGAATGATATGATACCAAGCACGGTAGGTTGCAACATTTAAACTGATTTGTTTTTGCGAAAACTTGAACCAATTGCGACAATCAACAATAGCCAAATTATAACCGATGAGCCAATTGCTGCTTTATTTCCTGCATAAAAGGAGGCAGGTTTAAAATTAAAAGCAATTTCATGTTTTCCTGCAGGCACAATCAGTCCACGTAATACATAGTTGGTTTTAATAATCGCAGATTCTTTGCCATCTATAGTTGCTATCCATCCTTTATCATAAAAAATCTCACTAAATACTGCGAAGTTTTGAGTTGAAGATGTTGACCTATAAATAATTTCATCATTATTATTATTCACTAAAGAGATGGATGAGGTACTATCAGCCAAATTTATTGTTTGCAATTCGGTTTTATATTTTTCTTCAACTATTGCAGTGTCTTTTGGTGTAAAAAAAGTGAGCGCATTCATTACTTCAGCTGGACCTTTTTCGAAACGCAATCCTTTTACAAACCAGCATGCACCCAATGCATTACTATTTTCTTGTACAATTGGGGCTCCAGTTTGTTGATCGGGTAAAATGAGGTATTTTGTATTGAGCATATTTAGTACAGGTAAGCAGTTAGGGAAATTGTATAACTGTTTTTCTATCAAGTCCTGATAGATGCTCAATTTTGCAGGATGGTATCCGCCCACTGATTTGTGATAATATGCGGTTAATGCACCTGAATTAAAAGCTCCTGAAATGCCTTGAGTAAGATTTAATACACGATAATAACTAGTGTCTTTCATTATCTGATTGTCTGCTGCAGAAGGAGTAAAAGTTGTTTCATACTCACCAGCATCCTGATAATTATTGCTGTTTAAATATTTAGTATTAATAGAAAATATATCAATCATTGCAAATATACCTATCACAGCTAGTATTATTAAATTATTTACTTTAGTTTTTATTAATGCAAAAACCGCACCGCCAGCAACTGCGCAAAATAAAAGTGTTCGTAATAAATCGCCTAGAAATAATCCTTTTCGGTCTTCTATTAAACCATTTGTAAACTGTTTAACAGATGCAGAGATCGATTCTCTTTGGGCAGCATCAGGAATAGTGTTTACTTGCTTAGTAAGCATTCTATCGCCTTCACTTGTAAAATCTGAAGCCATATATACAATCAGGGCAATTGCAAATATCGATGCAACTACCATTAATCCTTTTTTATATTGCTTCCATAATAATTCTTTATTTTGTTCTGATAGAATTTTTTGTATAGCCAAAGTTGCTAACATGCAGAATAGAAAAGTTGGTATAACAAGAATCATACTAGGTGCACGAAACTTATCGTACATAGGTAAAATTTTAAGCATCATCAAGTTAAATTCTTCAAAATATTTGCCCGAGCTTAAAAGAAAAGTAAATGCTACTAAAGCTCCAATCCAATAAGTATATTTTTTATCTACTAACACAAAACCAATTAAAGCAAAAAAGCAGATGATTGCACCTGCATAAGGCGGTCCGGATGTGCCAGATTCAATGCCTCCCCAATAAAATTGAAGGGCACTTTGAATTTGTTGACTCAATTGTTGAGGCATTTGTTGCAATGCTTCTACGGCTTTAGATTTATCCTCAGGTACTTCTAACTGATTGCTACTTCCTCCATATATATGTGGGAACATCATTACCAATGGCTCAGTTTTATAAATACTATAACTCAATGCATAGTCGGTACTTAATCCGGTTTTAGTTGCGCTAGTTTTTCCATTGGCCAATATGCTTCCGCCCCTGATTGTTTTCTTAGAATATTCATAAGTAGTTAATAGGGTAGTTGCATTAATCATAATACCCAATAACGCAGCAATAATGGCTATGCCAGCAGATTGATACAAATGTTTAAAATCTTTTTCTTGAATACATTTTACTGCAAAGCCAATACTCATGAAAATAATCATTATTAAACTGTAGTAAGTAATTTGTAAATGATTGGCACCTAGTAGAAGTGCTGTAAATAAAGCAGTTGTAGCCGCGCCCCATAAATATTTTTTCTCATAAATTAAAATCAAAGAGGCGATTACTGAAGGGATATATGCAATTGCATTCATTTTTGTATCGTGCCCTGCACCAATAATAATTGGATTATAAGTTGCATAAGCGTATGCTAATGCTCCTATAATTCCTGCATAAGAATTCACACGAAGCACTTGAGTTAAAAAATAAAAACACAAGCAGGCTAAAAAGAAAGCTCCAGCAGGTTTTGGTAAACCACCATTAAAAAGCAGGCCAATATATCCTACAGAAATTGGGTTATCGCTAATGCCTGTAATTTGGTATGCTGGCATTCCACTAAAAATACCATTGGTCCATAATGGGAAATGACCATTTTTATCTTTGTATTGAAAAGAATTTTGTGCCATTCCTTTCCATTGAGTTACATCGTGTTGTTGTAAAACCTTTCCTTCAATAGCTGGTTTACAAAAAATAAGGGCTACAACAAAGAATATTATTATTGCAATTGCATGGGGAAACAGTACTTTCCAATTAATACGATTCATATGGATGTTTTATGAGTAGCAAACCTAAGGAAAAGTATATAAGTATTCATTTATCTTTACTTTATGAAACCACTTTTATTTGCTGCAAGGTTGGCTTTCCTTTGCAACCTACTGTTTCTGGTTTGTGTAATTATTCAAAGAACCCATGATTTTATTCATCAACCCGATATTTCTAATATTATAATTATTTTGGGTTGGATGGTGGCTCCTTTCCTTAACCTAATTGTGAACATTTTGTATGGTATAATGTTGTTGAATAAATCAGCTATCCATTTACCCCTTTGGTTGGGATTAGCTAATTTATTCTTTTTAATAGCTGAAATTTACGTTTATTTAATATTACCAAAATGATTACAAATATTTTAAAAGATAAACCCACAAAATTATTTCTAGGAATTACCGCTTTTTTTGTAGCAAATGCCTTAATTGCCGAATGCATCGGTGGTAAAATATTTTCTTTAGAGAAATTATTTGGAATAAATCCATCCAATTTTACCTTATTTGGTCAATCTGGCCTCGCTTTTAACCTTACATGTGGAGTGTTGCTTTGGCCTTTAGAATTTATAATTACTGATATTGTAAATGAATACTACGGACCAAAAGCTGTTCGTAGAATTAGTTATACAGCCATTGCATTAATCTCTTATGCATTTATTATTTTCTATGCTGCAATGAAAATTCCTCCTGCAGATTTCTGGATTAGCTCTAAACAAGAAATTGGAATTAACAATATGCAAGTTGCTTTTGGAGGAATTTTTGGTCAGGGTATGTGGATTATTCTTGGAAGTTTAACAGCATTTTTAGTAAGTCAAATTGTTGATGTTACAGTATTTCACAAAATTAAAAAAGCTACTGGTGAGAAATGGATTTGGTTGAGAGCAACTGGATCTACTTTGGTTTCTCAATTAGTTGACAGTTTTGTAGTTTTGTTTATTGCCTTTAAAATTGGGAATGGTTGGAGCTGGCAACTTGTATTAGCTATTTGTTTGGTTAATTATATCTATAAGTTTTCAATGGCTATTATTTTAACACCATTGATTTATCTATTAGAAAAACAGATTAAAAATTATCTAGGCAAAGAAACTTCACATAGAATGAAACAAGCGGCAATGGGAAATGAAAATGAATAAATTACCCAGCCATTTGCATTGCTAATTCACTTTCGTATTCATGCTGTGTTATTGCTGGCTTTTTACTGAGTATATAATTAGAAATGAGCACTTTACTACCATAAATACAATAAACAAATTGTAATCCTATGAATATATTAAACAATGTAATGCACATTTCATTGTAATAACTCCATTTTATAAAAGTAGATAGTTCGCCATTATAATCACTCTGCCAATCAATATTAATGGATGGGTTAACACTAAAAATAAATGTGATACCTATCAATAGCGTTAATGATAAAACTATGTGAGAGATAGCAATAATTGTATTTCTTAAATCCAATTTTCTAATAACTGATTGAATTAAAAACGGCACAATAAGGAATGAAAGAAAGATTGCAGTTATATTAAAAAAACTGAATAGGATGAATGCATTATTGTAGTACACCAAAATTATTTCGGAGTAAGTAGAGTAGTGTGCTATTAATCCATGGATTATAGGCACAATCCAAAGCAAGTGCTCTGCACGTGTATATTTTGCTGTCATAGGGTTGACTAACGAGTACAATACAAAAATATACTATAAATTCAATAGTAATCCTCATTTTTGTGCTTATTATTTTAAAATACAAATTGGTTGGTATAAAAATATGACACCCGAAAGAACCAATAGAATTAATGAAGTTTTGAGTAAACGACAAGCAAATATTGCGTTGGTATTGGAGAATGTACAAGACCATCATAATATTGCTGCAGTGATGAGAACCTGTGATGCTGTGGGTATTCAAGATATTTATGTTTTAAATACACTAATTTCTAAACACGACTATTTTGGTTTTCAAAGTAGTAGAAGTGCCAATAGATGGGTTACAATTCATCAGTTCGATAATGCCGTAGAATGTTTTTTAGAATTGAGAAAAAAATATGATTTAATTTATGCAACTCATTTAGGAGAAAGTTCAATTAGTGTTTATGATATTAATTTCACTCAAAGTATTGCTTTAGTTTTCGGCAATGAAATTAAAGGGGTAAGTGAGGAAGCTGTTCGCTTATCAGATGGAAATTTTATTATTCCTCAAGTTGGGATGATTCAAAGCTTAAATATTTCTGTTGCTTGTGCTGTTACTATTTATGAAGCATATAGGCAAAAAAAAATTGCAGGACATTATAGCCATAATCATACTCAACTTCTTAATGAACAAGAACTAAAGGAAAGTTGGTCTACAAAGGAGAAAGCAACTACAAGAAAAATAGCCTATAAAAATTTAAAAAAATTGTAATAGGGTTTTTAAATTTTCTGTTCTACTATTTTTTTATTTTCCGTTAATTTTCTTTCTTTTGCTTTTTTAGTAAGTTGAGTAATGCTTACATTTAATTCAAAGCCAATTAATAATATTAATGCATTGATATAAATCAATAACATGATTATTAAAACTGTTCCAATAGAGCCAAATATTTTGTTGTAAGTTGCAAAATGGTTAACCCAATAAGAGAATATAACAGTGGTGGTAATAGTTAAAAAAGTTGCTAAAATAGAGCCCGGCGAAATAAGTTTCCACCTTTCTTTTACTGAAGGCGCATACTTATAAATTAAAGCAATGCCATAAAAAAACAATCCAACAATAATAAACCACCTTACTCCATTTACCCAAGGCAAAAATGTTTTTGGTTTAATTTTAAATAGCTTTCTAACTAATACCGATAATTGCTCTTGACCCAACATAATTAATGTTGTAGATATAATTAACAATATTAAAATTGTAGTTAGCTTAATAGCTCTCCATCGCTGATGTAAAAAGAAAACTTTATTTTCTTGAATGGATTTGTCGAATGTTCTAATGAATGCCATCATTGCATTTGATGCATAGAACAACAATAAAATAAATCCAAAAGAGAATACTCCAACATTTTTTTCCGTTAAATCATCCAATAAGCCTTCAATAAATCCATAGGTTTTAGAACTTGGGCTAATATCTTTGAACAGGGAAAGTATTTGCACTTTTAAGTTGAGAAATTCAGGGAAATAAGGAATTATTGAAAATAGAAAAAGCATTGTTGCTGGTAATGCCATAATCAAGTTAAAAGCAATGGCAGCCGCCCTTTCATCTAACCCTATTTTTTTTACTTGTTGTGTAAAGAAAATTATAACATCAAAAATAGGTATTCCTCCAAAGCCAAGGAAAGTTATTTCCTTACTTTTTCTAATAAAAAAAGCAATAGGAGGTAAAGTGATAATTATCTTTTCTAGTCGAGTCAAGTTATTATTGATTTTGAGTCTGTTTTTTTAACATATATGCATCTAAAGCTTTTTGATATTCATTTGCATATTTGTTGTGCTCAAGATAATTATTGCTAAAATGATGAAATCCGCTAAAATCACTTTTTGCTACAAAATAAATATAGTCAGTAACTGGCGCATTTAAAATAATATCAATTGTTTTAGGTGAAGGAGTGCAAATTGGGCCAGGTGGTAATCCCTTATACTTATAAGTATTGTAGGGGGAAGTATTGGTTAAATATTTTTCGTAGATACGTGTAATAGTAAAATCATTCATTGCGTATTTAATAGTAGGGCATGCCTGTAAAGGCATTTGCTTTTTTAAACGATTGATATAAACACTGGCTATTTTGTATTTATCAGATTCGTAATTTGTTTCTTCTTCTACAATTGAAGCAAGTATATAAACTTGTTCGGGTGATATGTTTAACTCTTGCGCTTTTCTCATCCGATCATTTTTTAACCAAAAAGCGGTTCCTTCATTAGTTAGTTTCTGAAAAATTTTATGTAATGATGCGTCGTAATAAAAATTATACGTATTTGGTATTAATTGGGTAAACAGCATATTTGAAGTTGTACGAAACTCTTTTAGTGAATCATTAGAGTTGATGTATGCTAGAACTGTTGCAGAATCATGTCGAAATGTTTTACTGATAAGTGATGCTAGTTCATTGTTTGTGCGTACTTTGTTTAGTACTAGTTTTACTTCTGCGAACCTGCCATTTTTAAGCATTTTCACTATTTGCACAATACTTTGACCCTGTTTTATTTGGTACCTGCCAGGTTTCATTTTATCCCATAAGTTGATGGGAGCACCGGCAAGTCCGATTAAACTAGAAAATCTAATGATACCAGCTTTTTCAAAAGTTTTTAAAACTGCTGATTTATTAGTTTCATCAATTTGTATTTGTTTGCTATTTTCTAAAAAAGTAGTAGCTGAACCAAAAAATAACCAACCAAATATGCCAGATCCAATAATCAACACCAGCATTATTGCAATTACTATTTTAGATTTGTTGTTGCTTTTTTGTTTTACTGAACGCTTCATATTGTAAAATAAATAAAAAACCCCGTCTTAATCAAAGGCGGGGTAATTATACTTTTAATTTAGGTTATTTTTTTACCGAATCAGAAGGTAACGTAACTGCTTTAGCCGGTGTTTGCGGCATAGGTGCAGGAGCAGTTGTCCTCGTGTCGATTTTTTGAATAATTGAATTATCAACACTGCTAGAGCCGCCTTTAAGAAAGAAAGTAGAGAACAATGCTAATAAAGCAATGATGCCAGCAAATAGCCAGGTTCCTTTCTCTAAAACATCAGTTGTTTGCTTAACACCCATAAACTGGTTGCCAATGCCACCTACATTACCTGTTAGTCCACCACCCTTAGGATTTTGAACTAATACCATAAAACCGAGCCCTACAGCTGCAATTACAATCAGAACCAAGAAAAGAATGATCATATTATATACCTTTTAGTTGTTGAATTTTCTCGGCAAAATAAGCGGATTTTTCAGGATTTGAGAAACTTAATTTAATAAAGAGCTGAATTGCCTTGTCTACCTGCCCTTGTTTCACTAAAACCTCTGCCATTGTTTCTGTTAATATTTCCTTGGATTCATTAGATATAAGCGCTGTTTCAGCTGCTCTTTTCTCGGATTCAGGACTAGTACCCAAATCTGTTGGATTTGGATGATGATTCTTCATGTCTTTAAGCCAATCTGTAAATCTTCTCAGTTTGGTGGTAAGTTTGTCTTGAGGAATTTTACTAAGATCTATCTGAATGCCTTGTGAGGCGAAATAGTCGATTGTATGAAGTTTCTCCTGAAAGTTTTCTATTTCCAACTGCGCATCTTGTTCTAACGGCTTTTTAAATTCGGCAAATTGAGAAGATAGTAGGCTTGCGATCTTCGCATCGCTTTTTTCTTGATCTTTCAAAATTGTTGCAGTTTCTGGTTGTTCACTGTATTCTTGCTCTGGTTGAAGTTCTGAAGAAGCAATTGCACTAAATACAGGCAAAAATGCCAATGTTTCTTCTTTATCCTCTATAACTTCTTCTGTTTTAGGCCCCTCGGTTTCTATAATTTGAGTTGATGAACTACCATCAATGCCTTTCATCATTTGCCTAATAGATTCTATTGTAGGGATTGATATGGCCGATAGATTTGCTTCTGGCTGTTCAATAGGCATTTCTTCTGGTTCCCATTGGCTAGTAGGCTCTTCTGTTATCTCATTTGTATTTACAGGGTTAATAACATCATCCCATTCTTTGTCTTTCTGATAGATAGACCTCAAAATAGCTGTATCCATTTCATTTCTTGGCGCTTCGTCTATAGCTACTTCATTTATTGAATCTAATTGAAATTGAAGCCAATGTGGATTTGGGAAGAAAAGAGCAGTTTTGACTGCCTGTGCAACTGCTAAAGGATGATCTTCATTCCTAAGTTTAGCAGAAAATAAATATTGACCAGGAGTGAAGTAAGGGTATTCATTCACCAATTTCTCTATGGTCTCCATTTTCAAATCAACCAATGCTGATTTACCTGTTAAATGCAATAAAGCTTTCTCTTGCGTAAACTTCATAAATTTAAATATACAACTCAATTACCAGTTAGAAAAAATTCGGTTAAATATTTCATCAGTTAAATTCTTCAATATTTCTTCTTGCAATTGGCCTTCGGCCTGTTGTAATGTAAGATTTGCTGAATAATCGAAACTACGACTCACATCAAATTCTTCTGTTTTATTTTCAAGTGTTTTTTTCAAAATAATATGAACAGTAACCGTAAGCCTATTAATACTAGCCTGTTGAGCGGAAACACCAACGGTTTGACTAGGATCGTAATTGGTAATTGTACCATTAATAATATAATGGGCATCATCATTATTTGTTCTTGTTAATTTGGTTTGAGAGGTAATTTTTGAAAGTAATTTATCGGTTAATTTTGGTGCTAATTGAGGATTAACAAAACGTGCTTTATTTTCAAAAAACCCAATTTTTACTGACTTAACATCAGTTGGAATTACAGCATCCTTAAATGAATACACTTTACATCCTGTTAAAAAAAACAGAACAAGTAGTAGTGTATTTATTTTTAGTAAACAATTATTCTTCAATATCATATTCTTTTAATTTTCGGTATAAAGTCCTTTCACTTATGCCAAGATCCAATGAAGCATCTTTTCTTTTCCCTTTGTGTTTTTTTAATGCTTTAATAATTAACTCTTTTTCTTTATCCATTATATTTAATGATTCCTCAATTTCTTCATGCTGGTGAATTTCTTCATTGGTTAATATTACTGGTTGATTATTAGAAGGTAAAAAACCAGATTGATTAGTAGAAGATATTGAATTTAATGAATGATGAGCAGCGTTAATTTGATTATTATCGTTAACATTTTCATAATCTTTTAGAATCGACTCTTTGGTAAAATTTGCTGCAGTACCCGCCAATGAAGGGTTTTGTAGAATTTCTACGAACATTTTTTTTAATTCAGTAACATCTTTTTTCATATCAAAAAAAAGCTTGTACAATATTTCTCTTTCATTTGCAAACTCTCCGGTAGGAGTATGGCCAGCTAATACTGGAAATCTATTTTCTTTTTTCTCTGGTAAAAAAATACGCATTTCTTTTCCACTTACTTGTGGTGTTGGACTCAATACAGAAATTTGTTCTGCAATATTTTTTAGTTCACGAACATTACCTGGCCATTGATGGTTTAATAGTAATTGTTTTGCTTCATCCTCTAATTGAACAGGTGTGGTTTTATATCTTTCTGCAAAATCAACTACAAATTTTCTGAACAACAATAAAATATCTTCTTTTCTATCTCTTAAAGATGGAACACGAATAGGAACTGTACTTAACCGATAATACAAGTCTTCCCTAAACCGCCCTTTTTGGGTAAATTCTAATAATTCTCTGTTAGTTGCTGCTATTACACGAACATCTGTTTTTTGCACTTTTGATGATCCAACTCTAATAAATTCTCCCGTTTCTAAAACCCTTAGTAAGCGAGCCTGAGTACCCAATGGCATTTCACCAATTTCATCCATAAAGATGGTTCCACCATTTACAGTTTCAAAATAACCTTTGCGACTGTCTACTGCACCGGTAAATGATCCTTTTTCATGCCCAAAAAGCTCGGAATCTATTGTGCCTTCTGGAATTGCACCACAGTTTAAAGCTATAAAAGGGTTGTGTTTTCTGGCAGATAGCGAATGAATAATTTGCGAAAAAACTTCTTTACCCACGCCGCTTTCTCCAACAATTAATACAGTTAAATCAGTTCCAGCAACTTGTACGGCTGTGTTTAATGAATGGTTTAATCCTGGGGAATTACCAATAATTCCAAATCTGTTTTTTATATTTTGTACATCCATTTTTTACTTTGTTTATTGCTTTGTTGTTCCAAACAATGTTCCAGCAGTACACTTATAAATATGCACTTTAGCGTAATCTCCTTTTTGTAAATTTCCGTCCTTTGCAAATATTACCACTTTGTTATGATCTGTTCTTCCTTGCCAAAAATCGTCGCTTTTTTTCGAATTCCCTTCTATCAAAACGATGAATGTTTTGTTTACATCTCGTTGCATACTTTCTAGAGAATGAATTCTATGCAAGTCGATGATTTCTTGTAAACGCCTTTTCTTTATTGCTTCTGGTATATCATCTGCATACCTTTTCTCCGCCAATGTTCCAGGCCTTTCACTGTAAAAATACATGTATGCTAAATCGTATTTACAGTATTCCATCAAACTATAAGTTTCTCTGTGCTCTTCCTCAGTTTCTGAACAAAATCCTGTAATAATATCCGTACTAAAGCCACAGTTTGGTAAAATTTCTTTGATTCGATCTACCTTAGCTATATACCATTCTCTAGTATATGTTCTGTTCATCATTTGTAATACTCTTGTACTTCCACTTTGTACAGGTAAATGTATATAATTACAAATATTTTCATATTTAGCAATTGTATACAACACTTCATCCGTTATATCTTTTGGATGTGAAGTACTAAATCGAACTCTTAATTGTGGTGATACCAATGCAACCTGTTCTAATAACTGAGCAAAAGTGGTATTAGCTCCAGTAGTTTCATCATTCCAATAATAACTGTCTACATTTTGACCGAGTAAGGTTACTTCTTTATACCCATCATTTACCAAATTTTGTACTTCATTAATAATTGATTTACTGCTTCTGCTTCTTTCCCTTCCTCTAGTAAATGGCACTACACAAAAGCTACACATATTATTACATCCTCTTGTAATTGATACGAATGCATTAATGCCATTTGAATTTAATCGAATTGGAGAAATATCGCCATAAGTTTCCTCTCTACTCAATAAAACATTTACACCTTTTTGTCCACCCTCAGCGTCTTTAATTAAATTAGGTAAACTTCTATATGCATCAGGGCCAATTACTATATCCACCAATTTTTCCTCTTCTAATAATTTAGCTTTTAATCGTTCTGCCATACAGCCCAAAATGCCAATAAGCATTCCTGGCTTATTTTTCTTTGCTTGCCTAAATTCGGTGAGCCTTTTGCGAATAGTTAATTCTGCTTTTTCTCTTATAGAACAAGTGTTCACCAAAATTAAATCTGCTTCTTCAAATAATTTAGTGGAACCAAAACCTTCTCCATGTAATATAGCCGCTACCACTTCACTATCAGAAAAGTTCATTGCACAGCCATAGCTCTCTATATAAAACTTTTTTCCTTCAACGGCACTTGTAAGCGAAATGCTAAATGCTTCGCCTTGCCGTTTTTCGTCATGCTCTTTATTCAATGCTTCAACCAATTCCATCTAAAAAAAATTAGGTGTGCAAAGCTACGAAAAACGATCTATTTATGTCAGTTTGTCAGCATTTCTTTCTAAAAAAATTAACTTGAGTACATATATTTGCAATCAAAAAATAGCTAAATGGCCAAATTTGTTCTGTTTATAACAATCCTGTTATTTAATGGAACAATTGTTTTATCTCAAGACAATGTTGTAAATGCCCTTAAAAGAGAGCAAAATCGCAATTTTAAGAAAGACAAAGACACTTCCACAAACTGGAATTGGAAACGTGGAGGGATGTTGAGTTTTAATCTTGCCCAAGGGTCATTGTCTAACTGGGCGGCTGGAGGCGATAATTTTTCATTAACTGTAAATGGATACTTCAATTATTTCATTTTCTATAAAAAGGACCGTCATAGTTGGGATAATAATTTTGATGTAAATCTTGGATATATACAAAGCACTAGTTTGGGAAGCCGTAAAAACGATGATCGGTATGATTTAATTAGTAAGTATGGATATAAAATGGATACAGTTGGGAAGTGGTACTTAACTGGCCTATTTAATTTTCGTTCACAGTTTTTTGATGGATATAATTATAATAATAACGTACCAGATTTTACCTCCTCTTTTTTATCACCCGCTTATTTTATACTTTCTGGAGGTTTTGATTATAAACCAGATACTAAACTTTCCATTTTCTTATCGCCTTTAACCTCAAGATGGATTGTGGTTTTAAATGAAAAGCTTTCTAATAAAGGAGTTTATGGAGTGCCAGCAGGATCAAAATCTTTTAATGAGTTTGGATCTTTTATAACAGTAAACTATAATAATACAATCGCAAAAAATATTAACTATAAAGGAAGGATCGATTTGTTTTCGAATTATAAAAGTAAGCCGCAGAATATTGATTTATTCATGACCAATTTATTTACTTTTAAAATTAATAAATATTTTTCTGCAACTTATACTCTCGATTTAATTTATGATGATGATGTGCGTTTATTTGGTATAAATAAAAATGCACCAGGACTTCAATCGAAGAGTTTAATTGGGATTGGGTTTTTAAAGCAGATAGACACGAAAAAGAGGTAAGCCATTAAGGGTTGATAAAAACTAACTCTTTACTTTCAATAAATTTTTAACTTTATTGGCTTTATGGGTAAGATCGTGATAATTGCTATGCATAATAGTTACATGTCCCATTTTTCTGCCAGGCTTTGTAATCTTTTTTCCATAAAGATGTACAAAAGCGTTATCAATAGTTAATACTTCTTCTAATCCTTCATAAACTGCATTGCCAGTATAATTTTCTGCTCCAATAATATTAATTATTGCAGCAGGTAAAATAGGATCTGTATTACCCAAGGGATACCCAAGAATAATTCGCCATAACATATCAAATTGACTGCAATGATTGGCTTCTATTGTATGATGCCCGCTGTTGTGCACTCTTGGGGCAGTTTCATTTACCCATACTTCATCGTTGGAATCAATAAACATTTCAACTGCAAATAGGCCAGAAGATTTTAAAGCTTTTACTAATTTAATGGCAACAGCTTCAACCACCCAAAGTATTTTTTCGGGTAATAAAGCAGGACTAATTTGATAGTCGAGTAAATTCAAAGCAGGATTTACCATCATTTCTGAAGCAGGATAAACAGCAGTTGCACCTTTGTTATCCATTGCCACTATTAGTGCAATTTCTTTTTTAATATTTACTTTTTTCTCTAGCACACTAGGGGCATCAAATGCTTTTTCAAAATCTTTTGAATCGTTTATTACTTGAACACCTTTCCCGTCATAACCGCCCTCGCCAATTTTATGTACAGCGGGTAAAAAATCAATCAATGCTTCAAGCTCATTTTTATTTTGAGTAATTAAAAATGTGGAGCTAGGTATTTCATTGTCTTTATAAAATTGTTTTTGAATAATTTTATTTTTTATAATTCGAATTGCAGCAGGTGAGGGATATATTTTTACACCATCTTGTTCTAATTTTTCTAAAGCATCTACATTTACAGATTCAATTTCAATAGTTATTGCATCAAGTTCTTTGCCGAAATTATACACTGCATCAAAATCAGTAATATCTCCTTTTATAAAATGGTGACAAAGATGGGCAGCTGGACAATCTGCATCGTTTTCTAAAACAAATGTTTCTACTGTATAATTAGCTGCTGCTTGTAATAACATCCGACCTAGCTGTCCCCCTCCAAGAATTCCTACTTTCATAATAATAGTATAAAGAACGAAGATAATCCACAGTTGAGATGCTTTAATCAAATATCCCAACAAATCATTAGTTTTACAGTGTGATTCCAGATTATCCCCACAAAATATTCAATGATACCCGTTTGGGGTACTGCCTTCTTATGGAGGCTTTAGCAATGCGATCGAAATAGGTACTTGTAAACAGGCTTGGGCACTAGTCAATAGGCATTAATGTTTAATACCCTGAGCTAGAGTTCGCCGCTTTCATCCTGAGCCTGTCTAAGGAGCTGAGTAAAGGCAAAGCATTAAAATTTCTGATTTATAATTTAATCTTAACTCTTAATAATAATTTCAAAATAATGAATAATAATATTGATTTTTTACCACTCCATGGAACCGATTTTGTAGAATTTTATGTAGGTAATGCCAAACAAGCGGCACATTTTTATAAAACTGCATTTGGTTTTCAAAGCTTAGCGTATGCTGGACCTGAAACAGGTGTAAAAGACAGAGCGAGCTATGCAATTCGTCAAAATAAACTCACTTTTGTTTTTACTACTAGTTTAAAAGGCAATAATGAAATTGCCGAACATGTAAATAAACACGGTGATGGAGTAAAAATGTTGGCATTAAAAGTAGATGATGCTACCTATTCTTGGGAGCAAACTACACAACGAGGCGCTCAATCTTATATGGAGCCAACAACTTTAACAAGTGCTGAAGGAGAAGTTTTAATAAGTGGCATTCACACTTATGGCGACACAGTGCATTTATTTATTGAAAGAAAAAACTATAATGGCGTTTTTATGCCTGGTTACCGTAAATGGGAAAGTAATTATAATCCTGCAGATACAGGTTTGTTGTATGTAGATCATTGTGTTGGTAATGTAGGTTGGAACCAAATGAATAAATGGGTAAGCTTTTATGAAAACGTAATGGGATTTAAAAATATCCTTACGTTCGATGACAATGATATTTCAACAGAATATTCTGCGTTAATGAGTAAAGTAATGAGTAATGGAAATGGATTTGTGAAATTTCCTATTAATGAACCTGCAGAAGGGAAGAAAAAATCTCAAGTAGAAGAATACCTTGAATTTTATGATGGAGAGGGCTGCCAACATGTTGCATTAGCAACATTGGATATTGTAAAAACAGTTACTGATTTACAAAAACGTGGAATAGATTTTTTAAAAGTGCCCAATTCATATTACGACGATTTATTAGAAAGAGTTGGAACGATAGATGAAGATTTATCTCCTTTAAAAGAATTGGGAATTTTGGTTGATAGAGATGAAGAAGGATACTTATTGCAAATATTTACTAAGCCGGTAGAAGATAGGCCTACATTATTCTTTGAGATAATACAACGTAAAGGTGCAAAAAGTTTTGGCAAAGGTAATTTTAAAGCATTATTTGAAGCAATCGAAAGAGAACAGGAAAGCAGGGGGAATCTATAAATTTACTAATAGTATGGCCATACTAATTTCTTAATTCATCTTCTAATTTTTCAGCATTTGATAAAGTCAGTTGAAAATCTTTAACAGCAAACAAGATGGCTTTACAGGAAGAGAATAATGCTCTGTTTAAATTAATTAAGGTGGAGATGTCCTTTTCCTTAATGATTATATCTCCTGCGCTTTGATAAGAAAGTTTAATGCTAGTTTCAAATTCTTGTTGAGTTTTTTCATATAAGCTTTTTAACTCGTTAAAACAGGTTTGCTGATCCTTGTTGTTGAAAGCAGTGATTAGTAAACTAAAAAAAGTGGTGAGATTATTTTGTAGAGATTGAAAAGTGCCAAATTTTATATCGTTAATAGAGTTGCTGAACTCTATACTATTAGCATGAATATCTTTCATGCCTTTTGCAGCATACATTCCATTTCTTAACGCAGCCACTAATTGGTTGATGCGCAGTAATTGCTCTTTTTTTATTGGTCGATCTAAAAATTTGGAGTAAAATGAAATGATTTTGCCAGAAGTTTCTTTCACAAGTAAGTATCTTTCTGTAAATGATAATTTATTTAAGTTTATTTTTTTGTCCAATATGTATTGAGCAAGTTTACTTTCATCATTTGCATTTGGAGTAAGCTGAAATACTTGCATGTTCAATAAAATGATTTGGTAAATGCATAAGCCTACTTCTTTTTCTAATAATTCAACTGCTGTTTCTGGTAATTCTAAACTTGCGTGTTGCAAAAAAGAAGTAGTAACTGGTTGGTTTGTAATAAATCTTTTTTCTAAGAAATTAACAAAGCCATTTATAAAAAAATAAATCATTATAACACCAGTTATATTGATAAATGTTTGGAATGCTACAAGAATAAAAATTGGATCATGAATACCAAATTTGTTGTTGATGATATTTATAATTGGCACTAGAAATATGAAGCCAAATATTGAAGTAATAAAATTGAATATGATATTTCCAAAAGCTACTCTTTTCTTTGAAGCAATGCCGCCAATAGAACCTAATACTAACTTAATGGTAGTGCCTAATTCTGCACCAAGTACAACAGCAACGCCAGTTTCAATTGGTAAAACTTTTGTATAAATAGCCGTTAATACTAATACTACTGTTGCTGCACTTGTTTGAACTATGGCTGTGATGATAAATCCAAAAAGAACAAAAGCAATTAGTGGGTAGGAGAGATATGGAGTAAAATTAAAATTATTTAAAAGTTGATTCATGCTTTCTTTCATGAATTGCAATCCAAGAAAAAGCAGGCCTAATCCTAGTGTAAGTTGAGCAAACTTAAAAATTGTTTTTTGCTTGTTTACTAAAATCATGGCAATCCCACCTATCCCAATGAAAGGAAGCGTAAATAAATTCAGGTTTACCCCAAAACCAATTAAAGCTACTAGCCAACTGTTGAATGTGCCCCCTATATTTGCTCCTAATACAACAGCCATTGCATTTCGCATAGATAAAACACCTGCACCAACAAAAGATAGTACCATTAAGTTTACGATGGAGCTACTTTGTAAAACAGCAGTAACTAATAAGCCACTAAAAATTGCTTTTACTTTATTTTGGGTATTCTTTTGAAGGAACAGTTTAAATTTCCTTCCTTGAATTTGCTTCATAGTATCTTCTAAATGAAACATTCCATAAAGAAACAATCCAAGGCCAGCAATCAATTTCCAAAAATCTGGATTCATTTTAAATGCATTAACGCATTTCACAATTTACATTAAATAGTTTGTTATAACATGCTGATATTTGGTTATCTAATAAAACCTGTCCCAAAAGATATTTTAATAAAAACCTCAATTATGAATGAGTAAATATTAGCTTTGAGAAAAGCATTTTATGTCGATTATTTGGAAAGGAGTTTTTCCAGCACTTACCACAAAGTTCACCTCAAGTGATGAATTAGATCTTCCTTTGTTTGATCTGAATTTACAAGTTCAGTTAGCTGTAGGGGTAAATGGGATTATTTTAGGAGGCACTTTAGGCGAATCGAGTGTGCTAACTAATCAAGAAAAAGAAACCTTGGTTAAATATGCAGTACAGCAAGTAAACGGACATGTTCCGGTCATTATTAATATAGCTGAAGGAAGCACTCGCGAAGCAATTCAACAGGCGCTTAATGCAAAAAATTGGGGTGCAAAGGGCTTAATGTTATTGCCACCTATGCGTTATAAAAGCGATGCTCGAGAAACAGTAACTTTCTTTAAGGCGGTAGCAAATACAACCGATTTGCCGATCATGATTTATAACAATCCAATAGATTATAAAACAGAAGTTACGCTTGATATGTTTCACGAATTAGTTAACTGTTCAACTATTCAAGCTGTTAAAGAATCTACAAGAGATGTTACTAATATTACCCGAATGCGCAATCATTTTGGAGATCGATTTAAATTATTATGTGGAGTAGATACTTTGGCAATGGAAGAGTTGGTTTTAGGTGCTGATGGATGGGTTGCAGGGCTAGTATGTGCATTTCCAAAAGAAACTGTTGCTATTTATAAAATGGTTAAAGCTGGTGAAATTGAAGCTGCTACAAAAATTTATCGTTGGTTTATGCCTTTATTAGAATTAGATATTCACCCTAAATTGGTTCAATACATAAAGTTAGCAGAACAAGAAGTTGGTTTAGGTTCTGAATATGTTCGTGAACCTCGTCTTATACTTGAAGGAGTTGAACGAACAACTATTTTAAAAATTATTCATGATGGAATTAAAAACCGTCCATTAATTTAAAGTTCATATAAATGAAAGAACCACAAGATTACCATCTTATAATGGAGCAATCAGTTGCTGCATTTGAATCATATATAAATATAAATGCTACAACCAAAGCTTTATTCCTAGAATCCATAGCTAATGAAATTGAATTGTTAGGAGATCTATTAATTGAAACTGCTTCTGTTGAAACAAATTTGCCTGCTGCAAGATTAATTGGAGAGAGAGGAAGAACTACTATGCAGCTTCGAATGTTTGCTAATATGTTAAGAGAAGGTAGTTGGGTTGATGCTGTTATTGATAATGATATTCGTAAAATGTTGATTCCAATTGGTCCCATTATAGTTTTTGGGGCAAGTAATTTTCCATTTGCTTATTCTACAGCTGGAGGTGATACTGCAAGTGCTTTAGCTGCCGGATGTTCTGTTGTTGTAAAAGCCCATCCTGCTCATTTGCAAACATCTATTTTAGTGGCCAATGCGATTGCAAAAGCTATTAGTGATAATCATTTACCCAAACATATTTTTCAGCACGTAGAAGATTATTCTTTTGAAGCTGGTAAAGCTTTGGTTCAAGATCCTTTAACTGCAGGTGTAGGCTTTACTGGCTCTGCCTCTGGCGGAAATGCATTGTGTAAATATGCTAGTGATCGTAAATACCCGATACCTGTATTTGCTGAAATGGGTAGCGTAAATCCAGTTGTATTATTGCCTGATACTTTAATTAATAATGGAGTAAACATTGCTCAACAATATGCATCATCTATTACTTTAGGAATGGGACAATTTTGTACCAATCCGGGTATTTTATTGGCAATTGAATCGCCCGCATTGCAAGTTTTTTTAACAACACTTGTAGAAGCAATTGATGCTATTACACCTGCTAAAATGTTGCATCAAGCCATTCATGATGCTTACCAATCTAAACATCAACAAGCCCTTTCTCAAAAAGGAGTGGAGCAATTGAATAATAGTTTGCAACATACAAATACAGAAACGCCTATTCCTATTATTGCAAAAGTAAGCGGAATAGATTTTTTGTTAAACGAGCTTTTGCTTGAAGAAGTTTTTGGTCCTTATTCATTGGTTGTTTGTTGTAAAGATGAAGTAGAATTAAAAGCTGTTCATCAATCTTTAAAAGGGCAACTTACTACAACAATAATGGGAACTGATGATGATTTATCTGTTTTTTCTTCATTCATTAATGAGTCCACAAATATTGCTGGAAGAATTGTATTTAATGGAGTACCAACTGGTGTAGAAGTTTGTAATGCAATGGTGCATGGCGGTCCTTCACCTGCATCTTCCGATAGTAGATTTACTGCAGTTGGAGTAAATGCAGTAAAAAGATGGGTTCGTCCTATTTGTTACCAAAACGCACCTCAGTATGTATTACCTGATGCCCTCAAAAATGAGAATCCATTAAAAATATGGAGACTAAAAAATAATGTTTTTGGGAAGGAGTAAATTTATTAGTTATGTTAACAGCGCCCATTCAATATAATCCCAAGAAAACTAACTCACAATTAAGTGGCTCTGTTTTTACTTGTATTGATGCACATACCTGCGGTAATCCTGTAAGAGTAGTTGTTGCTGGAGGTCCATCTCTCTCAGGAAATAATATGAGTGAAAAGAGACAACATTTTATTAATGAATTCGATTGGATACGAAAGGGTTTGATGTTTGAACCTAGAGGTCATGATATGATGAGCGGCAGCATTCTCTATCCACCTCACGATCCTTCAAATGATTTTTCAGTGTTGTTTATAGAAACAAGCGGATGTTTACCAATGTGCGGTCATGGTACAATTGGAACAATTACTGTTGCTATAGAAGAGGGCTTAATTAAACCACATAAAACTGGAGAAATTTTGATGGAAGCACCAGCAGGATTAATTCGAATTAATTACAAAGAAGAAGGTGGTAAAGTAAAATCGGTTAAGCTTACAAATGTACCAGCATATTTAGCTGCGCAAGATTTGGATATTGAATGTACCGATTTAGGGATATTAAAAATTGATGTAGCCTATGGTGGAAATTTTTATGCTATTATAGATGTTCAGGATAATTTTGCTGGACTTGAATTTTTTACTGCATCGGAGTTAATATCTTGGTCAGGATTAATACGAGATAAAATTAATGCAGCTTATCAATTTATTCATCCCGATAATCCAACGATTAATGGCTGCTCTCATATACTTTGGGCAGGGACACCTTTAGCAGCTAGTTCAACAGCTCGCAATGCTGTTTTTTATGGCGATAAAGCAATCGATCGTTCGCCATGTGGCACTGGTACATCAGCTCGTATGGCGCAGTTGTACACAAAAGGGATGCTTAAAAAGGGGGATCAATTTATTCATGAAAGTATTATTGGTTCAATTTTTATTGGTACTATTGAAGCAGAAACAATGGTAGGACGAAAGCCAGCAATAATTCCTGGAATTGAGGGATGGGCAAAGATTTATGGTTACAATACGATTTCAATCGATTCAGAAAATGATCCTTATGCTCTTGGATTTCAAGTACTTTAATCAACTATGGGTTTTTAACAATTTCCCAATCCTTTTTTTCGATGGTATATATAAAATTCATTTGTGAGGCTTCTCCAAAATAGGCCACTTCTTCTTCACGTATTTTAATTGCACCTAACCTTTCAATTGCTTTTTGTGATCGGATATTATTTACTCCAATAACAAAATTAATTGTATCAATAAATTGAAAAGCATAATTTATCATGAGCTTTTTACACGAATTATTAAATGGTTTCCCCCAACAATCTTTTGAATAAAAAGTATATCCAATTTCTATTGATTTTGCGGCTTCATCATAATTACAAAATCTACTGCTGCCAATAGGTTCACCAGTTTGTGTATTAATTATTAAAAATGCTCCACCTGATTCTAACGCACCTTTAAAAAAATTTTCAAAAACTTCTCTTTTATATCTATTCTTATTTGGATGTTGTTCCCAAATGAGTGGATCGGATGCTACTTTATACAATTTCTCAAAGTCAAGTTCTTTTAATGGAATTAATGTTACCGATTCATTAGAAAAGTGGTTTTGTTTAAGATTGAACATATTAAAAAAGGATAAAATTTAACATAAAGCTATGATATATTTATTATTAAGTGACTTTACGCCATTTGGAATAAGCATTTGGAATAAGGTAGATACCATGGTTTTTCTAAAGTTGTTACTATTAATCTATCAAATAATGCCTCTCCAAAATATCTGCGATTAAATTTGTAGCAAAACATTTCGAGTGTAACTTCTTTTTCGTCTGCTATAATTAGTATTTTATGTATTGTACAAATATCTCGAAGCTCACTACAACACCTCCTTCAATCCGTCATAACTTTAGCTGATTTCTTAATCATTTTTTCGGATTCTCTAGTAACTTCTATTTCATTTAGTGCTTTAACTACACTCATTTTAAGGAATCTAGAGTTGCCTTCTGGGTTACCATTTATATGATCATTTTTGTTTACAATAGGCTTACTTGATACAGCTACTATTGCTTTTAGCTGTCTATCAATTCTTTTAGTGGCTTAGTTATAAGACTGTCATCGTCTTTTTTCGATGCCCTCAAAGAAGCCTTCATCCATTTCTATAAAATTACCCAATTGATATTTACCGCCTCTATACAATGTCAGCATCCAACTCAAAATTGTTGGTTATAAACTCATTCACTCGCTACCCTTTTACATCCCACCATTTAATCCTGTGTAGTTTCAGGATTTGTTCATTTCCTTTTTCATCTTTATAAACCTATTGTATGATTTTATCTTTGATTACGGCATCTGGTGTGTCTTTGGTAAGAATGAATTAAGATAAGCTTGTATAAACTGCATTATCTTTTTGGCGGGTAATGAAGAAAATAACGTTGGCCGTAAAGTTTGCAAAATGTTTATAGTTGTTTTAGCCCTTATTAAAAGCGAGCAAAGAACCTCTTGGCAGGTCAATATATTTTAGGAACTGTTGGTCATTATCTGCGGTAGCATTAAAACGTATGAGCACAGGCATCAGCGATGTTCCATCCAGCATCGTGTTCTTCTTAATGCCTCCTTTCTTTTTACCTCTAAAGGGGTTGGACCGGTGGTTTTCAAAATAGCTTTAAACAAAGAAAAAATGGTATAATCAATGATAAACAGCTTATACAAAACGGCTTTGGGTAATGTGCTGTCCGACAAATGTGGTAGTTTTGGTCATATTATGTTTGAATCTGAGGTAAGATGCAAACTAACAACATGAAGGGGGCTTTGCCCCTTTTTATGCAACTTTATTTTGGATTATTTTCTCGGACAACATTGGTTTTTAATACCAAATCCTATAAGTTTTTTATTTTTGCCTGAGAAAGTAACAGAAAATTTTATGAAGAATTATTTATAAATAATGCCGAATAGCAGCATAGTACTTCTAACATTAAAAACTAATTTTACTCTATAAAATTATTCAATATATTATTGATTAAAACATTCAAATCATATGGTCGTCTTTCTTTTCATAGGATGTATTTTTAGTTCCCTATTAAGTGCTTATTTATTATTTTTCAATTCCAAAAAATATGAGTTAAACTCAAATATAATATTAGGCATCATATACCTCTCTTCGTCATTATTAATTTTAGCCTTTCTTCTTATCAAGACCGATTGGATATTAAAAGTACCCTATTTATATAAAGTAGCAGCCCCTATAAATTTTATCACAACGCCATTATGTTACTTATATGTAAGGTCGGTATTGGATAATGGCAACAGTCTAAAGAGAAAAGATTTAATCTATTTTATACCAAGCTTGTTGATCTTGTTAAATTATATACCATTTTATTTAATGAATGGGAAAGATAAATTGTTAATTGTACAATCGTTAGGTTCTTATATCCCTAATACTTATATAAGGGGTGGGTTGTTTATTTCTGAAAAAATACAATTTATTTTCTGGATCATACAAAGTGTTGTTTACCTGTTTTTTATTTGGCGGATGTTACTGAATTGTAATTTATTAAAATCTTCTGGAATATTTAAAAAACATACTAAGCAAGTATATCAATGGTTATTTTTTTTTTCGTCAGTGATTTCCATAATTGCGATCGGTTTAATAACTCATAGCTTTTCAATTGCTTTTCAACATGAGCTGTATAAAATGCCTAGAACAACTTTTTCGACAGATTTAATGGTACCATTATGTTATTTATTTTTAAGTTGCTATTTACTTCTAAACCCAAATGTGTTATTTGGACTAACTTATCAGAAAATAATTACTAAAGATTCGAGTGATCCTTGGCTTCCAGTAGATCAAAAAAAAGTAGAACCTGATAATTACGAAGAAAAAGTTAGGCATATTAATAAATATTTCTATGAACATAAACCATATCTTATTACTTCTTTAGACATATATATGCTTGCTAGTTTGTTAGATATTTCAACTAGAGAACTCTCGTTTATACTCAATAATTTTTTTCTTCAAAAGTTTAGCGATTTTGTAAATAGTTACCGGATAGAGTATATAAGCGGTAAAATCAAGGAGGGATATTTAGATTATTATACATCAGAGGCATTGTACCTTGAGGCAGGGTTTGCCTCCAAGAGCACTTTCAATAGTGCTTTTAAAAAAAATAAAAAGTGCACTCCATCCGAATTTATTGAGCTGAATAATTGATAGTTTTCAATTAACTTATTGCATTTTAACCTAAAGCGGGTGTGAAATATTGATTTTCAAACCGATTTGTTGGCGTATTTTAAAATTATTAGGAGGAAACAGAAGATGAAAATCAAACGGCCAATCAATCAAATAAGAATCAGTTAGTTAAAAGTGTAGAATATTAATTGATTGAACTCCTGCCAATAAGACATTGCTTATTACATAGATTTTAAATTGCTAAATGATTGTATAAGCCCCCCCTCAAAGAGATCGTTTTTCTGTCCAAACAATGGGGAGTAAGGTAATGGTGAAGGTTAAAAATTCGACAATTGGTGCTAAAATCAGTAATCCATACGTGATTTTTTAGTGTATATATGAATTTTAATTTTTGCAATTTTTAATTTTGCAACAACTTAATTCTGAATTGTTGTTACTGTCAATTTGACGCTTTCGGTTATTAAAAATTATGTTCCAATTCAGCAGTAATTTTTAATAAATGAGTATTTATTCTATGGTTAAACAACTTCATATATTTCTTTTAAGGTTTCTGTATACAGGTTTATTTTTAATTTGTTTTGTTGCAGCGGCCGGCCAGGCAACAATTACTGCCAGTTCAACTAATGTTTGTATTGGTGCAACTACAAGACTAACATTTAAAGGGCCTTCTGTTATTAGTGGGAAGTACAAATTTGTGTATGAGATTGTTGATGTCAGTAATTCAATCATAAGAGCAACCGATTCTACAGTTAACGGTACGGATAGTGTTTTTATTAATGTTCCAACATCAAATGCTGGAACTGTTAAATATACTTTGATTAGTGTGGCAGTTGATGATTTACCTGCCACCGTTCTAGATCCGGCACCAAGTGTAACAATTACGATAAATGCCCTTCCGGTTGTTCAAAATATAACAGGAAATCTTACTATTTGTAGTGGAAGTACTTCGCAATTATCCAATGTTACAAATAACGGTTCTTGGTCATCTGCAAACACATCATTTGCAACCGTTAGTTCATCCGGCCTTGTAACAAGTGTTACTGCGGGTACTACAACCATTTCTTATACGGTAACAACCCAAGGTTGTACAACAATTCAAACTTCTACTGTAATCTGTTTAGCTGTCCCCTCCAATCCGGTAATAACTGGCGATACCAATGTATGTAAAAGTAATCAAACCCAGCTTACTCCTGATCCAATGGGTGGTTCTTGGTTATCTGCAGACCCATTAACTGCAACCGTTAGTTTACTCGGCAATGTAACAGGTGTTGCTGCCGGTAGCGCAAATATTTCTTATACGATAACAAATCCCCAAGGTTGTTCTACTGTAGTTACTAAACAAGTTATTGTAAGCGCCCCGACTATAAATACAATAACCGGCCCGAATAATGTTTGTGCGGGGTCCGCTATAAATTTGGCGAATATCACAACAGGCGGTATTTGGACCAGCAATAATGCTTTAGTTGCAACAGTTGGTACTACTGGTGTTGTTAGTGCAATTGGAGCGGGGTCAGCCAATATAATATATACTGTTACAGATAATAGTTCGGGCTGTTCAAATTCTACCTTATTGCCGATTACTGTAAAGGCATTACCCGTTGCCTCATTTACATTTCCCGATCAACAATGCTCAGGAGCTTCAGTTTCATTTGCATCTTCTGTAACTGGTCCAGGTCCTTATTCTTATTCCTGGAATTTTGGTGATGGATCTACGCTTTCAACTAATGCAAATCCAGCTCATACATTTAACTCAGAAGGATGTGGTACAGCGTCATTTACTGTAAGCCTTACGGTTACTGATGCGAATGGTTGCAGTAGTGTTGTAAGCCACACTGTTACTGTAAAGCAACACCCAATAATTACTTATAATGATACCAAAAATTTGTTTACTCCTTTTAGTAATTGCTCCGGGGCTCAAGGTTCATTTTTAATAACTTTAGGTGCTAGTTCATTTTCGAGCTGTATTACCTCGTTTCTTATTAATTGGGGTGATGATAGTAATACAGAGACTCCAAATGGTTTAGGCTCCGGCATTTCGCATAACTATACAAAGACTGGGGTATTTAATTTGGTAATAACTGCGAATAGTTCAAATGGATGTGCCAATTCACAAACCATTATTGTTAGAAATACATCTAACCCCGCAGGGGGGATATCTAGTCCTGGATCTACAAGTAATATATGTTCCCCTACTTCAAATATTGCATTAGCGATAACAGGTTGGGGAGCCAACTCTGCAAATACTTTTTATGAAATTAATTATGGCGACGGTAGTAAGCTTGATACTTTTTCACAAGCAACGATGATGTTGAATTCAACTTATTACAATTCTACAAACCCTATCAACTCTGTTCCTTTCCCAATTCCTCACTCGTATTCCATCACCAGTTGTCCATCAACTTCTTTAACTGTTGCGTTTAAAGCTTATAATCCCTGTGGATCTACTATAGGTACCGTTGTTATAGGCCCAATATTTGCCAGGCCTGTTACAAGCTTTACAACTGTTACTACAAGATATTGTGTAAATACAGTTGTTTCATTTACAAATACAACAAAATCTGGATATAGTTCTGATTGTAGTAGGTTAACAGATTTCAATTGGGATTTTGGTGATGGCAGAACTGTATTCGTAGCCGAAACAATCCAAACCCCTTCTATTTCCCACACATTTACATCGCCTGGTACATATACAGTTACGCTAATAGCAGCAAGCGTGTGTGGACAAGATACTGTAACAAAAGTAATTTGTATTGAGCCTACTACACTCATACCTTCATTCAACTTAAATAGTACGCAGGGTTGTTCTCCTTTGTTAGTAACCGTAACCAATAATACAACCCCTACCATCAATTGTACTGCCCCAACTTATTTATGGCAAGTTGGTTATGCTACCGGTTATTGTGGAACCGGTACTCCTGTTTGGAATTTTACGGATGGAACAAATTTAAATTCAACAAACCCGAAATTTAGTTTTGTAACACCAGGCACTTATACAGTAACATTAACAGTAACCAATGCATGTGGCTCCGCTTCTACCTCTAATACAATTATTGTTAAACAGCCACCAACTGTTTCTATAAATAGTATTTCAAATTTTTGTATCAGTTCAAGTTTAACACCCACAGCAGTAGTTGCCAGTTGCGCGCCCAATACCAGTAGCCTTAGTTATGCATGGACATTCACAGGCGGTACACCTTCTTCATCTGCAAGTGCTACACCTGCGGGAATTACTTATTCATCACCGGGAACATACTCTGCAACACTTGCTGTAACCAATGAATGTGGTACAACCAGTTTTACCAGTAATACATTTACAGTGTCGTCTATGGGGCAGCTTAATCAGCCTTTGAGTCAGGTAGTATGTAATGGTAGTACTACAAATGCTATCAATTTTGTAACCACCAATGTTGGAGGTGTAGCATCTTATGCATGGACTAACAACAATACGGCAATAGGGCTAGGCGCAAGTGGTACGGGAAATATTGCTTCTTTTACAGGAACAAATACAGGATCAACGCCTGCAGTAGGTACAGTAACAGTAACACCAACC
>Ga0209702_10000421_pt1 | contig 87503 bp, 76 predicted proteins | sample FRY01_FD_187210 | JGI IMG/M metagenome (GOLD analysis project Ga0209702, IMG submission 187210) | Freshwater microbial communities from Lake Fryxell liftoff mats and glacier meltwater in Antarctica - FRY-01 (SPAdes) (version 2) | ecosystem: Environmental > Aquatic > Freshwater > Ice > Glacier...
GGTTACTACATTAACAAGAGCAGGTGGTGAAAACTGGCCTGCCATTTTCCAAGACTAAATTATAGTTTAGCATATTCATTTAAACCACCCGCAAATAGCGGGTGGTTTTTTTTAGTTTGATGTCAAAATAAAAGAAACTTAAGATACTCCATTCTTAACTATGTTTTTTTACCTTTAACCCATGCAAAAAGAAAATCAAATATTTGGGATACGAGCTATTGTGGAAGCGATAGAATCAAACACAGTGACCATTGATAAAGTATTCATTCAAAAGAATGCACAAGGGGATTTGATGAAAAACTTATTAAATATTTTAAGAAAGAAATCAATTACATTCAGTTATGTGCCTATTGAAAAATTAAATAGGCTTACCCCTGGAAACCATCAAGGTGCAGTTGCAACTATATCCCCTATCTCCTTTCTTACTATAGAAGAAATTGTAGAAACTGCATTATCAAAAGAAAAAATTCCATTATTTTTAATTTTGGATGAAATATCAGATGCAAGAAATTTTGGAGCTATAATCAGGACGGCTTCTTGTACCGGTGTAGATGGTATCATAATACAAAAACACGGTGCAGCACCTGTAAATGCAGATACTGTAAAAACTTCTGCCGGAGGTGTTTTTCAAGTTCCTATTTGTAAAGTAGATCACATCAAAGATGCAATCTATTATTTACAATCTTCCGATATTCAGATTATCGCTGCAACTGAAAAGGCAGAAAATACCATTTATAAAACAAAACTTACAGAGCCATTAGCTATATTAATGGGTTCTGAAGAAAAAGGGATTAACCCTTCCGTTTTAAAAATAATTGATTTGAAAGCAAAATTACCTATGCAGGGCGAAATTGCATCTTTAAATGTTTCTGTAGCTTGCGGGGCATTGTTATATGAAGTGGTTCGACAAAGAAGTGAACATACTGAAAAATAAACCTTTGCTTAAAGGTTCATTATTTTAAAAATTTCTTGAGCATTCTATTTTACACAAACTTAGAAACTATTCCTCCTTTTTCTTGTAGCTGTACTTTATAACAATTCCTTGATGTTTACTATCGATAAGTTTGGATTTATTTTCAGGTTGTTCTTCCGGCATTAATTGAGGTTCTACCTTAGGCGTTTCTATAAAATTACCATTTTCATCAAATTGCTTTAAAAAAGCATCTTCTTCCGGATTATAATCTTCCTGTTCCCAGGAATACAACTTTGGCTTTGCAATTTTCGTTTTAAATAAAAATGAAAATAACACTCCCACAATTAATCCAGATAAATGCCCCTCCCAAGATATACCTTCTTCAATAGGGAAAACATACCACAATAAGCCACCGTATAGAAAAACAATTATTAAGGATAACGCCATTAATCGGTAATACTTAGAAAAAGCTCCTTTAAAAAATAAAAAAGCGACCAGCATATATACCACACCACTTGCACCTATATGGTAAGCCGGTCTACCGATTATCCAGGTGAAAAACCCGGTAAGTAATAATCCATATAAGAGTACTCTCCAACTATCTTTTTTGTAAAAATAAAATAAAGCGGTAGTTAATACCAAAAGCGGAATACTGTTATTAAAAAGATGTTTGAGACTGCCATGGATAAATGGGGAAAAAATAATTCCCCGCAATCCTTCAAGAGTCAACGGATATATACCATAAGAGTTAAAAAGGACACCAAATCGTATTTCAAACCAATAAATAACCCATAAGATCATAACAAATAAAATAGGGAACCCTATAGTTGCGGTAGAAAAAGTAAATGGATTATCAATTTTTTTCATTCTTGCTAGTATTCAAAAAACATGCCGTACTAAATGTACTGAAATTGTGGCAGTATTCACAAAATTTAAAATTCTAGAGCCAAATTCCAAAGCTCCCTTTTAAAAATGAAATAAAATTCTAGGATAGCAAGTCAAAATTTAAAAAATCAATAACTTTACAGTATGAGCATTCCACTTGCAGAACGCATACGTCCAAAAACTTTAGATGACTATATAAGCCAGCAACATCTTGTAGGCCAAACCGGGGTTCTTACTGCTCAAATCAAACAAGGCATTATACCATCATTAATCTTATGGGGACCTCCGGGAACCGGAAAAACAACTTTGGCAAACATAATTGCCAATGAAAGCGGAAGACCCTTTTACACTTTAAGTGCAATAAGCAGCGGTGTAAAGGATGTAAGGGAAGTCATAGAAAAAGCTAAAAAAGGGGAAGGTCTGTTTACCACAAAAAACCCCATTCTTTTTATAGATGAAATACATCGCTTTAGTAAGTCACAACAAGATTCCTTATTAGCTGCTGTTGAAAAAGGTTGGATCACATTAATTGGTGCCACTACTGAGAATCCCAGTTTTGAAGTTATTGCAGCACTTTTGTCCCGATGTCAGGTATATGTTTTAAAACCATTTGAGAAAAAAGATTTGGAAGCACTTTTAAAGCGTGCTATCGAAAAAGATGATTATCTGTTCCAAAAAAAAATAAAACTGCAGGAAACCGAAGCCTTATTAAGACTTTCGGGAGGAGATGCAAGAAAATTATTGAATATTTTTGAGTTGCTAATACAATCAGAAACCTCTGATAGAATTACCATTACCAATGATATGGTCATGGCTAAGGTGCAACAAAAAACCGTGCGTTATGACAAAGCCGGGGATCAACATTATGATATTATCTCTGCTTTTATAAAATCCATTCGTGGCAGTGATCCCAATGCGGCAGTATACTGGCTTGCAAGAATGATTGAAGGTGGTGAAGATGTAAAATTCATCGCCAGAAGGCTTCTAATTTTAGCTTCGGAAGATATTGGCAATGCAAATCCCACTGCTCTGGTTATTGCAAATAACACTTTTCAAGCTGTTACTACCATAGGATTTCCGGAATCACGTATAATTCTCAGCCAGTGCGCTATCTATCTGGCAACTTCACCAAAAAGCAATGCTTCTTATGCGGCTATTAATAAAGCACTAGATATAGTTAGACGAACAGGCGACCTGGAAGTACCGCTATCCATAAGAAATGCACCTACAAAATTGATGAAAGAGCTAGGTTACAGTGAAGAATATGCGTATGCTCATAATTATGAAGGTAATTTTGTTGCCCATGAATTCCTACCGGAAGAAATCAAAGAAACACGATTTTATGAGCCCGGAAACAATCCAAAAGAAAATACATTCCGATCTTTTCTAAAATCCTTATGGAAAGGGAAATATAAATATTAATCAACACGGAAAGATTAAAAATTTATACTCTACAAACTACAAGCAAGTGTTTAATTTTCAATTTTATATACTTCTTGTAGCACATTTCCAGAAGTATCCACTGCATCAATTATGAGGTTGTTATTTGTGTCAAAATTTGCCAATGTGCTTTTTCCCTTTGAGTTAAATAAATATATACCATCTCTGGAGGTTGGAACTAATGTGCCAACTTCTTCCAAAATATTGTTGTTTGAGGATGCTTGTTTGAAAAGTTTAAAATTTGCCCCGGTTGGTTGTAATAAATAAGTAACACCTTGAAAAGAATATACAGTTCCTCTAATTTCCTCGGATGCCATTTCAGGAACAATTTCCGGCTCACTTTCTTCCATTACAATTCTCTCCTCCATTGCATTTTTTGCGACTAAGGTTGTTTTATTTCTTAATTCATCAAGACTCTTTTGCTTTACGCCTAAGGCATCTATACTTAAAAATGCATTTCTAAGTGCATCGTGATAGCTTTTCTTAAGGTCTTTTTCTTTGCTTGAACCTTCAGCAGATTGAAAAACTATATTATTATTACAGTCTTTTAAAACAATATTTAAACGGGTAAAAAACATATTCTCGACAGACAATACATCTGCTGTTAAACCTTCACAACGAGAAAGGTTTTTTAACTCTTCTTGATACAATGGATTAAAACCGGCATTTCTGAATAAGTGTCGTGTTAAACTGTTTAATTGAAATTGATCAGTTCCTCTTTGAAATTCAAATTGTTGGGGCACTAGAACATAAGTATATTTGTTAAGTTCTGGTTGCGCTAATGCACTATTTGAGGAAATAAATACTATAAGAATTACATACACTAATTTTTTCATCAATTTTCAAATTTAATATTAAAACCCAATTGCAAAGATATGCTATTTGCTTTTGCGAGATTTTCATAACGCAATAAATTATCTGCTGCAAGATATACATTAAACTTTCCAAAATCGCCTACTATACCTAATCCTAAATTGTCCATGGAGAAAGCATCTACTGTATAGGTAACTTTTGCGGAAAGAAAATCAGTGACTCTACGGTAATAAAAAAGTGTAGCTGCATATTGTGGCGCTTTTGGCCTAAAAATACTATAAAATTGTAACCCCAAGGACTGGCTATCTGAATCTCCTCCCCTATTTCTGCAATCACATTCATTACCACCTAACAATTTTCCAAAACGATAAGTTATGCCTGCATTCATTTTTAAAGGCCTCCACACGGTATAGGAATTATAAAGAGTATCTAAAGGTACTTGCTCACTAATTTCATCCTCTAGATTTGTATAATATGGAAAAGTTGCTTCCCCTTCACTTAGTGGCGGAAATATAAGCTCAATCCCGTTTAAGGTATAATTTCCGGTGGCTCTATAGTTTTCAATATCTTTCGTATGAAAAATAGCCCCAAAGTCTAAAATACTCGCACTTGCTGACCAATTACTATTAATTTCATAAGTTGCTCCCACATCCATCCCTAAGCCCATGTTTCCACCTAAAAAAGCACGTCCCAAAAACTTTCCCAAAACATCAGAAGAACCGCTGACCTCATCACTATTTCGCAAAGAAGCATATCCTGATGTTTGAACAGATACATCAGCGTCCTGCAATATGTGCTCATAAATATTGGAGGTACCATCACCAAGACGTGTTACAAAACTCCCGCTATTGTTTGTGCTCTGGTAATTGAAAATACTGGAGTATATTTTTGCCCTTGCTCCAAGGGTTAATCGATCACTTACTTGTCTATTTGCCCCAAAGTGAAAAACCGTCAGTAAATCACCGGAAGTATTAAGATCCCCCAAATCAAATTCATAATTTAAATAATCCCTGTTGCCCTCCCAAGCAAGTATGGCGAGATCCCTGGGGAAATAAGTTATCATATCTAGTTCCTGATATATTCCACCTGTAAAGTAATAATCCTTAGTGTTGCGCCACCCAAAATTTATAAGTTCTAATTGTTGGGTTACCGTAAAAAAGTCAGTATTCTTCATTTCAAAAATACTGGCCCTTATGCGGGCGTTAATATTTATATCAGACTCCCCAAAAATGTCAAATGCCGTCACTCCAGAAGAACCCGCATTAATATGCAGTTGCGAAAACAATGGAATTCCGAAATGAAATTTTTGATCCAAAGGAACATTACCCCCCGGATTTAAAAGCAACGACTGCGGTATTTCTTCAACACCATAGATGAGCTGCTTGTTTTGCGAAAAGGCAAAACATGTATAGAATACAGCAAAATAAAACATCAAATATCGCATGTTAGAATTTTAAAAAGTAAGTGGTTTTAGATTGTAAGTTTAGAACCCCAGAGAGATTCTCATCTAAGGTTTCCAAAGTAAAAGTCACCACTACCTTATTTGTTTGGGTAAGTTGTTCTATTTCTTCTGCAGTAATTGTTTGAATAAATTCGGTACTTGCGGGATTGTTGTTTGTTCCAGGCAGGATTAGAAAGTCAATTTCATAAAAAGGTTCATTTTCTTCTGTCAGGAAATTAAAATTTGCATCTACGCCCAGCGGAAAACTATTGGTTACCCTAAAAAAGTATTCGGCACTCAACAAATTTTCCTGTGTAAAACTGCCATCCAGAAATCGTATTTCTGTCGTGTCTACAACCGTGAAAGTACCTTCAAAACCTGTATTCTCTTGAAAGTTATCTATGTCAAGAGTAAAAAAAAGAAAATCCAGTTCTACCACCGGGGATAATTCAATTTCATCTGCCTGATCAAAATCTGTATCTTTTATACAAGAAGTAATGCCAAAGGAAAGTACCAAAAAAAGCAGGGCATATTTATACATAACGCTGGGGATTGTTGGTTAGAAAACGTATTAATCTGATTCATATTGTTATATACGAAAACAGTCGAAGTGTAGTTTACCCTATGGAATTAAAGAATTTTTTTTATTTCTAAAAGATGGGTTACAGAGTATGGATGCTCTACAAGTAGATTTTTATAATTAAAAAAAACCGTTTGCATTCCCACATTTTGAGCACCTTCTATATCTGCCTCCATATTGTCCCCTATCATCACGCTTTGATGAGGGAGGGTTTTTGCTTTCTCAAGGGCATAATGAAAAATTTTGGGGTTTGGCTTTTTTACGCCTACCATTTCTGAGTTTGTAATGGTATTGAAAAAACCGTCAATTTTAGAATTCCGCATTTTTTTATGTTGCACTTCATCAAAACCATTAGTGATTATATGCAGCCTGTATTTAGTTTGTAGATATTCCAACAATTCTAAAGCTCCGTCAAATAAAAAATTGTTCTCTGATAAATTTTCTATGTAAGAGATAGCTAATAAATCAATATTTTCAATGGAGATTTCCCGTTTTAAATTTGAAAAAGTGTCTTGAAGACGACCACGTCGCAACGCTTCTTTGGTAATTTTTTCTTCTCGGAAAAGTTTCCAATAGGCAAGATTAATTTCCTCATAAACCGGAATAAACTCTTTCATAGGAATCTGCATTTTGTGCTCCATGAAGATTTTCTCAAAAGTAAGTGCTGAATTTTTATCAAAATCCCAAAGGGTATGATCTAAATCAAAAAAAATATCTGTGATTGTAGTATTAGAAAGCATTATGGATTATTAAAAAATTCCCTCATCAGCAAAGCTAAAATAAGATTTTTCTGTGACAATAATATGGTCTAAAACTTTAATATCGAGACTTGCTGCCCCTGATTTTAATTTTTGTGTAAGCGCCTTATCTTGCTCACTGGGTTGCAAGGTTCCTGATGGATGGTTGTGTGCTAAAATGAGTGCCACAGCTCCTACTTCCAAAGCTGTTTTTATAACCAGCCGCACATCTACAAGGGTTCCCGTAATGCCTCCCTTGCTCAATTGTATTTTCTGAATCACTTTATTAGAATTGTTTAAATATAAAATCCAAAACTCCTCATGCGGCAGTTCACCAAGAATGGGTTGCATTAATTCAAACACAGAGAGACTGGATGTTATTTTTTTTAATTCCAAAGCCTCACCGGCCCTTCGCCTTCTGCCCAATTCCATTGCTGCTGCTATAGTAATGGCTTTTGCCTCCCCAATTCCTTTAAATTCCATCAATTGTTTGATGGTTAATTTACCTAAGGTATTCAAATTATTTTCTGCGGAAGCTAAAATACGTTGACTCAGGGAAACCGCACTTTCGTTTCTGCTTCCGGAAGCTATTAATATGGCAATTAATTCAGCATCACTAAGAGCTCCTTTTCCTTTTTGAAGTAATTTTTCCCTGGGCCTGTCGTCTTCAGACCAATTTTTTATAGAGAAAGAATTGTTATTTTTATCATCCATAGCGTTCTTTTCTATAAAGATAAAAATGTATCTTTAATTCGTTTAATTTTAAATCAAAAATATAATGAAATCTTTGTTTGAAACCGGTCCTTACGACGAAATTATCGAGAGATCAGAAAGATTAAACCCACAAAGCCCGGCTTTATGGGGAAAAATGAATGTAGCGCAAATGCTGGCTCATTGCAAAGAACCTCTTAAAGTCCCCTTAGACAAAATCGTTTTAAAGAAACCAAATGCAGTAATGAAATTTTTATTTTCCTTTTTCAAACAAACCCTTTACAACGATAAGCCTTGGAGAAAAGGTTTACCCACCTCCAAAGAATTTATAATAACCGATGTGAGAGATTTTCAAAATGAAAAAAAAGAGCTGCTGAATTTAATACACGAATTTCACGCCGGAAAAAATAAAACCGAATGGCCCCCACACCCATTCTGCGGGCAGTTCACATCAGAACAGTGGGGAAAGATGCAGTATAAACATCTGGATCATCATTATAGGCAGTTTGGGGTTTAATCCTCCATCCTCCCCCCAGCCCCCCCCCTAAAGAGGGGGGAGTAAAAAGATAAAAAAATATAAATCGTTAATCTCATATCACTTGTATCCACCAAAACACCATCAGGAAAACGACATAAAAAAAATGATAGCTGTCATTGAGCAGTATCCATTAGGGATGCTGGTTTCTGTGCTTAACGGAAAGCCGCTTGTAACGCATATTCCTATTATTTACAATCACAAGATTCAAAAACTGGTGGCACATATTGATAAATACAATCCGCAGGTGAAGACCCTGAAAGATGGAGCAGAAGTCACCGTGGTTTTCAGGGGTCCTGATGCTTATATTTCACCTAGTATTTATACCACCACCCAACTCCCTACGTGGAATTATATTTTTGTGCACCTTAGCGGAAAAATTACCTTAATCCATGACCCGGAATCCGCTAAAAGAACGATGATTGCCATGACTGAATTTCTGGAGGGAAAAGATCAAAAGTATATTTTGGAACCTGACAACAAGCGAATGGAAGGTGCTGTTAATTATATACAGGCTTTTGAAATTGAAATCACGCACTGGGAAGGGAAATTTAAACTGTCACAGGATAAAAACCAAAAAGACCAGGAAAACGCAAAGCAAGAATTGCTTAGAAACACATCAACAGCAAAGAAAAATTTCATAGAAATTATATACAAATAAAAAAACCCGGTTTAAAAACCGGGCTTCAAAGTTTTAAAAAGAGCCTAATTACTCAATATTTATTGATATCTTTTTAAGTTCTATTTCGGTTTTTTGTAATCTTTCTCCACTGAGATTAAGGGCTGTTTCCAGTTCTTTGAGTCTTTGTTCTGCCTGAATGATTCTTTGCTCACGTTGCTTGATTTCATTGTCTGTAATTGTGCGCTTTTTTCTGCTTTCTTCCAAAACCTGACGTGCTATGCCTATCTGTTGTCTGCTCCTGATTATGTGCTCTTCTGCTTTACTAATCCTAAACTTGGTTTCATTTAGTTTAATTTTGGCCATTTCTGCGCGTTGCTGGCCAAACTCTCTACCCGAAAGTCCACCTTTGTCTTTTCCATAAGCATTACCTTGATTCTCCTTATATACTTTTTCCTTGTGTTTATCTTTTTGCATTTTTGCTTTATCTGAAGCATCCTTATGTTTATCCTCGGCTTTGTTTATTTGCTTTTCTTTAACTTCTTCCTTCTTTTCCTGCGCGCTTGATTGGGCCAAACCTTGATTTAGTCCAAAAATCAGAAAAGAAACTACGATACTAATTGTTGCTATTTTTTTCATGGTTTTTTTAATTAATTTCCTCAACACTTTCTTCTACTTCATCTGAGATTTGATCTACCCGCAGGTTGATTTCATCGATTTCACGCTCTAAAGAATCAATCTTCTGAATGGTTCTCTCGAGTTCTTGTTCTTCTTTTGCTTTTTCTGAATTTCTACAAGATAAAGAGACTAAAAAAATCAAGGGTAGACAAAGGATTACTAATTTTTTCATAATATTAGTTTGTTATTTTTATAAAAGTACACTGTTATTTTACAATACAATAATATTTATCTCCATCTTAACATCAAATAGATAAAATATTAACAAAATAAATTGTCATTTGAAAAATTTGTCAAAATATTCTTCCCATTTTATCTAAATCAGACCGGACATAATTCCGACTGCTCATCAAAAGTAGGGTGCTGTTATTGAACTTCAACTGGTGGGTTTAAAATTTTCGGTTTAGGGCAAGGACAAAGTGAAACAAGACCAGTTAAATGCCAAAGAGGCGCTTAAGGAAAATGCTAATAAGGATAGGGATGGGTTTATTGAGGGGATGTATGCATAGACTATATTAATCCCTTCACCTCCTCTAAATCCAATCCTCCATAGTTGCCACTGCTCATCAAAAGCAGGGTACTATTATTAAAATTTTGTTGAAAAAGAAACTCTTTAAAACCTTTGGGATCTGTGAAAATACTTAAATCTTTTCGCTGAAAAGCCTCGCTTATTTGTGTTTCTGTGATTGGTTTTAGTTTTTTGATTTCCACTGCACGTGGTGAGTAAAATACTACCGCCATATCTGCAGCATCGAGGGCACCTTTGTATTCTTTTAAAAAATCAGGGTTCAAACTGCTGTAGGTATGTAGTTCTAAACAAGCTATAAGTTTTCTGTTGGGATATTGTGCTTTTACCGCTTTGGTTGTTGCTTCTACTTTTGACGGAGAATGTGCAAAATCTTTATAAGCAATGGTAGTAGCGCTTTCGGCGATTTTCTCCAAACGTTTAGAGGCTCCTTTAAAACTGGATATAGCTTCGTAAAAGTCGTCTTCATCGACACCCAGATGCTGACAAATCCATTTTGCCCCGGCAAGATTGTTTAAGTTATGTTCGCCAAATATTTCCACAGGCATTGGTCCTTCAGGTGTTTCCAGCATAGTAACGCCATTTTCAATGGTGTATTCCGGGGTGTGATATCCTATTTTTCTGATGGTGTTTTCAGAAGATTCCACTACACTTCTCACTTCGGGGTCTTCTTCATTATAATTGATGCTTCCGCCTTTAACGATGGAATCGACAAAAATTTTAAACTGTTCCACATAATTTTCATAAGTAGGAAAAACATTAATATGGTCCCAGGCAATTCCGCTAAGCAAAGCTATGTTAGGTTTGTAAAGGTGAAATTTAGGCCTTCGGTCTATTGGAGAGGAAAGATATTCATCGCCTTCCAAAACTATAAAATCATTTTCTTTAGTTAAATGCACCATGGTATCAAAACCTTCCAACTGGGCACCAACCATATAATCCACTTGTCTTTGATGGTAATGTAGCACGTGAAGAATCATTGCGGTTATGGTGGTTTTTCCATGACTTCCACCAATTACCACACGGGTTTTATTTTTAGAATGTTCATATAGATACTCCGGATAGGAATAAATTTTTAGTCCTAATGCTTCTGCTTTTAAAAGTTCGGGGTTATCTGCTTTTGCGTGCATCCCTAATATCACAGCATCTATACTGGAAGTTATTTTTTCAGGAAACCAGCCAAAAGTTTCCGGTAAAATTCCTGCCTTTTGCAAGCGGGATTTAGAGGGTTCAAATATTTCGTCGTCGCTTCCGGTAATTGTATCTCCTTTATGATGTAAAGCCAGTGCCAGATTGTGCATCGCGCTTCCGCCTATAGCAATAAAGTGAATGTGCATAAATAAAATAAGTTTATGAGGTAAAGATATGGAAAGGAAATAAAAAAACCTGTCAGTTCTAGATTCCTGACAGGTTTTTTAATAAAGTATTTAAAAAGTTTATTTTCTAATTGTCATTTCATCTACAAGGTGCTTGGCTCCTGCATATTTATCGATAATAAACAAGATGTAGCGCACGTCAACATTGATAGCACGTTGCAGTTCATCATCAAATATAACGTCCCCTGCCATCGCTTCTATATTTCCGTCAAATGCGAGGCCTATAAGTTCTCCTTTTCCGTTTAACACAGGCGAACCTGAATTTCCTCCTGTGATATCGTGATCAGTCAAGAAATTAACCGGCATATGCCCTGACTTATCTGCATAGGCACCAAAGTCTTTTGCATTGTATAAATCTATTAATTTTTTGGGCATATCAAATTCCTGATCTCCGGGCTGGTATTTAGCAACAGTTCCCTTTAAGGTGGTAAAGTAATTAACTTTGGCATCATTCTGTTTAGTACCTCTGGGAAGTGCTCTTACTTTACCATATGACAATCTAAGTGTGCTGTTTGCATCTGGGTAATAGGTTTCATTGGGGTTCATCTCACGCATACCTTGTATCATGTTACGATAAGCTTTTTGATACTGTTCTTCAAGCAATTTAAGCTCTTCAGATTTATATCTATATTCTGTAAAAAGTTCTTGTGATAATCTTACTAAAGGATCTATTTTAAATGCTTCTTCACTTGGGTTTTGTAAAAACTTTTCAAAATTTTCTTTTGAAGAAAATATACTTTTCTTTATTATATCTTCTATAAAAAGTTTAACGGATGGTCCGCCTTTTTTGAAATTTTCTTTAGCTTCATTAAGCATTGGAATCGTTTTTGAAGCTTTAAGAGCATACAGGTTTACTGTTTCTATTAAAACATCATATTCTAAGGGCATATACAACCCATCAAAATATTTGTCGATTTCGGGTTTGATTTTTAAATTGTATGACTCCTCCGGAATATTTTCTTCACTGGCAACCATGGTAATTATAGAATTAAGTCGGTTTGGCAATACTACTAATTTACTGCTTCTCAAAATACTTATTAAATAATTGTCGTCACGGCTTTTAGAATTGGTTTTTGAATAATAGTTGTTAATGACATCCATTACTTTACCATACTTTTCTATTTCTTCCTTACCGGTTTTTTTATCTTCCTTTGAGCCTAAGGAATTTGTAGGTTCCTTTTCAGAATATAAATCTGAGTTCCCTTTTACATTAGACATAGCCCATCTATTAAACTTTTCTTCTTGTTTTTTCTTGGAATCAGCTGTCTTATGTTGGGTAAGTGCATCAATCATACCTTGACGATTTTTCCAGTAATTTGCTATAGAAGCATAACTGGAAGCATAATCCAGTCTTACTTGGGCATTTGCATCCATATACGGTTTCATAGCATCCATAGCTGTTTTTGAACCTTCTACCCAGGCAGGATAGGCAAAATTCACATTTTGATCAATTCCAGCAGCGGGCATCCATCGATTAGTTCTTCCGGGATAACCGAGTATCATTGCAAAGTCATTTTCTTGAATACCTTTTGTACTAACAGGCAAGTGGTATTTAGGTTGAAGAGGAACATTGCTTTCAGAATATGCAGAAGGATTTCCTTCTTTATCCCCATACACCCTGAACAATGCAAAATCTCCTGTGTGGCGTGGCCACTCCCAGTTATCTGTATCCCCACCAAATTTTCCAATACTATTGGGAGGTGTTCCCACTAAACGAACATCTGTAAAGTCTTGATATACAAAATAATAATATTCATTGCCACTATAAAAAGGACGAACAGATACAGTATATTTACCACCTTCATTATTCTCTCTTTCTATTTTAGCTATTTCCTGATTAATAACTTTCTCCCTGTCTAATTCTGACATTTCATCATTTACCAATGCTAACATTCTTTTGGTAACATCGTCCATTCTAACAAAGAAACGCACCGACAAGTTTTCAGGCTTTAGTTCTTCCCCATAATTTTTTGCCCAAAAGCCGTTTGTCAAATAATCATTTTCTGCAGTGGAAAGTTCTGCAATATTACCATAACCACAGTGGTGATTAGTAAGTACTAATCCATTTTTAGAAATAATTTCAGCAGTACAACCTCCTCCAAATTGTACAATAGCATCTTTTAAGCTATTGTTGTTGACGCTGTAAATCTCTTCAGGGGTCAGTTGTAAGCCCATTTTTTGCATATCGACATAATTAAGGCGCTCAATATGCATCAAAAACCACATGCCTTCGTTTGCTTTCATTGGCAAAACAAAAACAGCTACTAATAAACACAGAATTATTTTTTTCATTGGTGAATGTGTATTTAATTTAAAATAGATTAGATAATTTTCATTTTTGGAAATGCTAATATAACTGTTTTTTACATTTCCGTTCAGAAGAAAATAGAAGATGCATAAAATATTTGTAGAATTAAATTTGCACTTTTATAAGCTACGTATCAATTTTTTTTCGTCTTGCGCTTCTTTAAAGTCAGTATTTAAAGCCAGTGCTTTGTTGATCCAAGATTCTGCTTGAACTTTATTGCCAAGATGTTTGTAAATCTGAGCTATTCTGTAATATGCCCATTCTTTTGGCAGTACATCTTGTCCGGAATAATTTTCAAGAAAAGTTTTCAAATAAGCCAAGCCTTTTTGTAATTCTACATTATACATTGCAGATACTTTTCCTATTTGATAATTGAGATTATTCCTTCTGTGTTTTTTAAGGGAAATTTCCCGAGTGGCGATTGCTTTTTCGGGTTGATTTGTTTTGTTTTCATACAAATCTGCCAGTTTCTCATAAGTATGGGGTGAGTCTCCTATGTCAATGGCTTTTTTATAATGGTTTTCTGCTTCTTTTACCTTGGCATTATATTCAGCAATGTAGCCTAATGCTAAATGCCCATCTACAGGGGAAATTTTAAGCAACTGGTTTGCATACATCAAAGATGTTTTCTCACTGCCTCCTAAAATACCCGGAAGTTGCATATAAAGTTCTACCATTGCCCATCTTGCTTCTATGTGTTTAGGGTCTAAATCTGCAGCTTTGCCAATGTAAGATTTAATATCGCTTATATAGGTAAGAGCCCTTATCCTGCTCAAATCTTTAGCTTTCATTCCTAAAGAGCCACCGTATTTAAAATTATAATCAGCATTGTTTGGTTTTTCTCCTACCAATACTTTGTAATAAGAAATTGCGGTATCCCAATCTTTAGTATATGCAGCTATGTCCCCTAAATATTCCCTTGTTTTTGCATGGGAAGGGTTCTCTTTTAAATACGTTAAGAACAATGGTTTTGCCTGAGTAAATTTTTCTTGATTATAAAGTTTTTCCCCTCTTTCAAAAGAAGATTGGCTTGAAATAATTAAGGGTAAAAACAGAATAATAAAAAGTATTTGTTTCATTGTATTTTTTTATAGTATAAGTCAATAACTATTCCACAAAAATGTTTACTGCTTTGGCGGGTATTTTTTCAATGCTTTCTCAATAATATTGTAGTAATGGATCTCTTTTTGAACTGGAGTTGCTCTTTCTTTAAAATCACTTTCAATTAGCGCTTGCCAAAAAAGGGCATCCCGAGTGGCATCAATAAAATCCATAGTTAGTTGTTGATTGACTTGTCTTCCTCCAATGGGAATTCCCCCGGAAACACCTATCCCGGTATTTCTTCCTCCACCACCCACACCTATGCCTATAGTATTGCGTGAAGCAGATGTGAATTCTTTGGTATAAAAATTTATAAAAAACTGGGGATTTTCAGATTTTACAAAACCTCTCTCTTGCAGGAGACTGTCTGTGGCTTTTATAATGCGTTGATCGTCTAGAGGACTCATTCCGGATTCCATTACCGGGAAATAATTATAGGAAGTGTATTTTGAAAAATCAGTTTCTTTGTCATAGTCATAACTTACGGTGGCGCCGCAGGAAATTAAAAAAACTGCACAAACAGATAAGATTATATATTTCATAGCTTTTAAATTTGGAAACAAAGTGGCAGTTGCTACACAGCTTAAATTTAAGGTATTGGTAAATCTACGAAAAACGCAATCTAATTGTTTTAAAATTGTATTAAAAATTAGTCGTTGAGCATCTTCCATAATTTATCTTTCAACTCAGTCAACCCTTGTTGCGCAACGGAAGAAATAAACATATAGGGTATTCCTTTAAATTCTTTATCCAGTTGCTTTTTCATTTCAGCCTTAAGCTCATCATCCAGCATATCGCTTTTAGAAATAGCCACTAAACGTTCTTTATCCAGAAGCTCCGGATTGTATTTTTTGAGTTCGTTGAGCAAAATATCATATTGTTCCTTGATATCTTTTGCATCTGCCGGCACTAAAAACAATAATGTGGAGTTGCGCTCTATATGTCTTAAAAACCTGTGTCCTATTCCTTTTCCCTCAGCGGCTCCTTCAATAATTCCCGGGATGTCTGCCATCACAAAAGTTTGAAAATCCCGATATTCAACGATGCCCAGATTAGGTTTTAGTGTCGTAAATTCATAATCTGCAATTTTAGGTTTTGCAGAAGTCACTACCGAAAGTAAAGTAGATTTTCCGGCATTTGGAAACCCAACTAAACCCACATCTGCAAGGATTTTTAATTCCAGAGTAATATCCAGTTCCTGACTGTCCATTCCCGGTTGTGCATAGCGCGGGGTTTGGTTTGTTGCCGATTTAAAGTTCCAGTTGCCCAGACCACCTTTACCTCCTTTCAGAAGGATTTGTTCTTCATCATTTTCCGTAATTTCTAAAATAATTTCCTGCGTTTCAGTATCCCTTACTACAGTTCCCAAAGGTACTTCGATGTACACATCCTCTCCATCTGCACCGGTACTTCTTGCACTTGCTCCATGTTCTCCGTGCCCGCCTTTTATGTGTCGTTTATATTTTAAATGTAATAATGTCCACAGGTTTGAATTTCCTTTGAGGATTACATGACCTCCACGACCTCCATCACCTCCATCAGGTCCTCCTTTTGCTACATATTTTTCACGGTGCAAATGGGCAGAACCCTTCCCTCCTTTTCCGGAAGAAACATGCATTTTTACATAATCTACAAAATTGCCCTCAGTCATTATGGTAATTTGTTAATGGTTAATGGTTTCACATCCGTTCGTGATGACGGGTATTGGTTATTGGTGCTTGATATTTAAAAATTACAATTTGTCAATTACCCCACTTATACGTTCGGTTATTTCTTCAATACTTCCCACTCCATTTACTCCAAAATATTTATTTTCTTTCTGGTAGTAATTTTTAAGGATTGCGGTCTCGTTGTAATATACTTTAATACGGTTTCTGATAATCGCTTCATCTGCATCGTCTGTCCTACCACTAGTAGTGCCTCTTTCCAGAAGTCGTTGCACTAAAACCTCATCATCTACTTCAAGAGCCACCATAGCAGCAATCTTTGTATTCTTCTCTTTTAATAATTTTTCTAATGCAATTGCCTGGGCTTCTGTGCGGGGAAAACCGTCAAAAATAAACCCATTTGCTCCTTCATGATTCTCTACTTCGGCTTTGAGCATGTCAATAGTTACTTTATCTGGCACCAATTGTCCTTTGTCCATGTAGGATTTTGCCAAAGATCCAAGTTCTGTTGCATTTTTAATATTGTAGCGAAAAACATCTCCGGTAGAAATGTGAACCAGATTATACTTGTCTTTTAAAATTTCTGCTTGTGTACCTTTTCCAGCTCCCGGAGGACCGAACAATACTATATTTGTCATTTATTGTGTTTTTATTTGATAAACTTCGGGTAAATTTCTTCCTAAACCATCATAATCCAGGCCATATCCCACTATAAATTTATTCGGGATTTCAATTCCTATGTAATCAATTTTTAAGTCCTTATTATAAGCTTCCGGTTTAAAAAACAAGGTGGCGACTTTAAAGGATTTTACTTTTTCTTTCGAAAAAATTTCATGTAATACCACTAAAGTATTCCCGGTATCTACTATATCTTCTACTAGAATTACTAGACGGTCTTCCAAATTTTCATTAATCCCTATTAATTCATTGACTTTTCCTGAGGATAGTGTGCCTTCGTAAGATGCCATTTTAACAAAACTCACTTCACAATTGCCGGGATAGGCACGCACCAAATCACTTACCACCATAAAAGCACCATTTAAAACGCCTACAAAAATTGGTATTTCACCATTTGCATCCTGTGCAATTTCTTTGGCAAGCTTATCAATGGATGTTGCTATCTCTTCTTCACTTATAAAAGGGACAAATGTTTTATCGTGAAGTTGTATCAAAATATGCTATTGAAAATTAAAAGTGCAAATTTACGAAATATAAGGTATTTATCTTCTGTATATGCTACTTTAAATTTTTTGGGTATAACAAATCAGTCCACAAGAATTCTAGGAATGGATTGCGGTAGCCTAGTCAGCATTTCATAATTGATTTGATTGCTGAACTCACTAAATGAACTCACCCCAATTTCTAAATCTCCTTGTTTCCCGATTAAAACAACTTCATCTCCTTTTTCAATAGAATCAAAATGTGTCACATCTACTGTCATCATATTCATATTAACAACACCAATCACCGGTGCGCGTTGTCCGTTTATTAATACCCTTCCCTGATTGCTGAGCGATCTGCTAAAACCATGACTATAACCCACAGGAATGGTTGCAATTTTCATAGCATTTCCAGCCATAAAGGAAGTGCCATAGCCCACAAATTCTCCGGTTTTTACTTTTTTGACATCCATTACCTTTGTTTTCCAACGCAATAATCTTTTTAATGGATCTTCAAGCAGTTTGCTTTTTTCCAAAAAATGTATCAGTACTTCTTTGGTAGGGAAAAAACCATATTGTATTATTCCCAGACGCACCATATCCCCTTGTGTTTTTGGGTAACGCAGTGTTGCTGCAGAACATGCAGAATGTACCCTATTTGGTTTTAAGCCTTTATCCTTAAAATATTTTATTGCTTTTTTAAAACTTTGCTGTTGTTGTTTAATGCGATAATAATTTGCGATTTCCTCTGCTCCTGCATAATGCGTGCACAAACCTTCAAAAACAAAAATATCTTTGTTGGCTTTTAAAGTTTCTGTAACCTCATGCCACTCGTGTACATCAAAACCGGTACGGTGCATTCCTGTTTCTACCTCGATGTGGATTTTTGCCTTTATTTTGGTTTTTTTAGCAAAATTGACTGCTTTTCTCAGTCGCTGTAAATCAAATATATAACAAGAAATTCCATGTTCAATAGCCCATTCTAATTGGTCATTTTCTACAGACCCCATAATCATAATATCACTTTGATTTTTACTAGCCTTTTGAACAGCATAGGCCTCATTTGCACTAAAAACCGAAAAGTGATCAACACCATTTTCTTCTGCCAAAGGGACAAATAAATCAATGGAATGACCGTAAGCATTCCCTTTCACTACTGAAGAAATTTTGACACCCTCATTTAATGTGCTTCTCAAAAAATCCATGTTGTGTTTGTAAGCAGACTTACTAATTTCAATATAACTGCTATGAAGATCTATGGGCATGCTAAATAGTTTTTGCAAAGTTCGTAAAACATTTTTGAACCTGTTGGGAGTAACTCGTTTGGAAAATCATAATCGGGGTTGTGCAAAGCAGGGCAGCCCTCACCGGCACCAATGCCGAAAAAAGCGCCTTTATATTGTTGTGTGAATAGTCCGAAATCTTCGCCCCATTTGAAAGGAATTTTTCGCTCAGATACTTTCAGGTTTAGGCTTTTAGCAGCAGTAATGATACTCTCCACAGCTTCTGTATTATTTTCATTGGCTTTAAATTCCTGTATATATTTAAAATGTAACCGCAGCTTGTGTTTTTTGGCTACAGCCAAAAGAAATTTTTCAAAGTTCTCCTTTACCTTTTTCATTTCATCTTCAGTCCAAGTGCGTATCGTGAATCCTAATGTGGCATCACCGGCCGAGGTTCCATAAGCTTCGTTTCCAAGCTCAATATATATGGGTGTGATGACTGTAAAATCTTTTTTCTCCGGAAGGTTATTTGACCACAAAGAGGCTTGTAAAATCAGCTCGGAAACTGCTATCGCTGGATTAATTCCATGCTCCGGTTCTGCAGCGTGGGTAGTTTTCCCATTTAAATCAATCACTATACTAGTCACCGAAGCAGTAAATGAATCTTTTTTGACCACCACTTCGTGCAAAGGATATCCTGGAAGGTTATGCAACCCAAACACCCAATCGGGTTTTAGCGATGAAAATTTTTTATCGTTTAATACTGCAGTAGCGCCGTCTCCTATTTCTTCGGCTGGTTGAAAAAGCAAGATTGCTTTGCCACTTTTTGGAGCTTTTTTAGATAAAATTTTTGCGAGACCCAATAGCATGGTAGTATGCCCGTCGTGTCCACATTTGTGGGAAACACCCTCTATTGTAGATCGATGTTTAAAGGTATTTGTTTCTTGAATGGGAAGCGCATCCATATCTGCTCTGAATAACACACTGAAACCCTCTTTTTCACTATCAAAAATCGCAACAACTCCATGACCTCCCACAGAAGTGATTATTTGAGAAGGATTGCATTGTTTTAAAAATGTAACTACTTTTTTTGCCGTTTGAGATTCCTCACCCGAAAGTTCGGGATATTGGTGCAACTCTTTTCTAAAATAAGATAATTCTTGTATTTCTTTGCTGTCCAGCATATCGTATTCCTAAAAAGCTATAATACTAAAAATGACCGAAAAAAGCTAGTAATTATGAAATTTATGGGAAAGCTTTTTTATTAAATAGATGCTCACTAAAATACCATTTCTTACTTTTGTCGAAAACGTGTTCATGGCATTAAAAGCAGTCTTATTTGATATGGATGGTGTTATTGTTGACACAGAACCATTACACCATAAAGCTTATTTTCAAATGTTTCAGGATAGAAACCTGGAGGTAAATGACGCCATGTATCATGGTTTTACCGGCCAGTCTACTTTAAAAGTTTGCCAGCTATTATGTGCCCATTTTCAATTAAATGTCAACCCTCAGGAACTGGTCATGCATAAACGCTCAAAATTCCAGGAATTATTTATTAATGATCCTGATCTTGCTTTGATTACAGGAGTTAAGAAACGCATTGAGGAATATTATGAAAACGGACTAACTTTAGTCTTGGCATCTTCTGCATCTATGGGAACTATAAATGCAGTTTTTGAGCGCTTTGATTTAAACCCATTTTTCAAAGCAAAATTAAGTGGCGCCGATTTAAAAGCTTCAAAACCACATCCGGAGATTTTTATCAAAGCAGCCCAAGCCGCAGAAAAAGAAAAAGAAAACTGTGTGGTGATCGAAGATTCAACAAATGGGATTCTTGCGGCAAAAGCTGCAAATATTACTTGTGTGGGCTATGACAGTGTCCATTCTAAAGATCAAAATTATGACCTTGCAGACAAAGTAATTACCCACTTTGATGAAATTGCGTATCCCGATTTAAAGCAATGGTTTCTTACTAATAAAAAGCCATAACAGCATATGTATATTAAACCGACTTGCCAAAAACCGCGTCTTTCTCTTCAAAATAGCAGCTTAAAATAGAAAGCATTTCCTCTTTTCCGAAAGCAATTTTTTCTACTTTCTGCCACACTCCCTTAGGAATATAAGGACGCAATGGCTGGTTTAATTCGGTGATCAAAGGGAAAACTGCTTTTACTTTTTCATCCCATTCCTTGTGGTAGCGCAACAAATCATCAGGATACACTATTTTTCGTTCTTTGCCTTCATCTTCCGCTTCAAAGGGTTCTGTAATATTTAGATAGCCATAATCATCTGTGAGTTGTTCCCCTGGGTGAATATCGCGAATGGCAACTTCAAAATCATAAGCCGTGCTAATGCAATTTGCATTAAAACTATGATTTACATATCTACCGAAATCCCAGCAAAACACAAAATTTCCTTTGTTGTTTCTATAGGTAAAAAAGTCAAGTATTTTTTGGTATTTGGCATCCATTAGAGATACATCTTTTGGTGTAAATTCTCTATCTAAAGCATCTAAAGCCCATGTGATTGTTCCTTTAGGGATGAATTCTGTAGCTACAACACCGTAGCCAATTTGCTTGTTAATAAAACGCAGTTCCGTTTTTTGAAAAATCATATTTTTTTTCGGTTAGATACTAACAAAGGAAAACATTATTTCGATTCAAAAATCAAAATCCAAAAAATTATTTCAACTGAATCGTCATTTATTTTAGCGCTATAAATTACTTTATAATAGAAAGTTATATAACAAATGGTGTTTAGTGCTTTTTTGCCGATTAGGTAACAAACAGAAATTGAAAATCCATCTGCAATTCCTTTTCGTTATCTTTGCAAAAACACTATTATCCATGCACTACTTCTCTTCAAATTTTACTTTAGGCATCCTCGGCGGTGGTCAACTGGGCAAAATGTTGCTCTATGAAACCCGAAAATATGACATTGCCACAAAAGTATTAGACCCAAGCAATGAAGCGCCTTGTAAAATTGCCTGCAACACATTTATACAAGGCGATTTGATGGATTATGACACAGTTTATTCCTTCGGAAAAGAATTGGATGTCCTCACTTTTGAAATTGAAGGTGTGAATGTGGAAGCTTTGGAAAAGCTGGAAAGTGAAGGCGTGAAAATATATCCTTCCCCCAAAACCTTGAGAAATATCCAAAACAAAGCAATTCAAAAACAATTTTATAAAACCCATAAAATTCCCACAGCTCCTTTTATTGTTTTTAAAGATAAATACCATTTGCAGGAAGCAATGGTGCGTAAAGAACTCCACTACCCTTTTGTGTGGAAAAGTGCCACCGGCGGTTATGATGGCAAAGGCGTGAGCATCATTCGTGATGATGAAGACCTCATCCCACTTCCTGAAGGGGAATGTATAGCTGAAAAACTCATTCCGTTTAAAAATGAACTTGCTGTTATTGTTGCTCGCTCCGTTTCGGGCGAAATCAAAACCTATCCCGTGGTTGAAATGGAATTTCACCCCACTGCAAATCAGGTGGAATATGTTATTTGCCCCGCACGCATAGATAACACTGTCGCGGAAAAAGCTCGTGATGTCGCCATGAAAGTGTCCAAAGCAATGGAACATGTGGGTCTACTCGCTGTCGAACTCTTCCAAACAGAAGACAATGATATCATTGTCAACGAAGTAGCCCCAAGGCCTCACAATAGCGGTCATTACAGTATCGAAGCAAGCTATACCAATCAGTTTGAGCAGCATCTTAGGGCTATTTTAGGTTTACCCCTAGGAGAAACCAAAAGCAAACTCGCCGGAATTATGGTTAATCTCGTGGGCGCAGAAGGCCACACGGGACAAGTAGTTTACAAAAACATCGAAAAAATTATGGCCATGCCGGGTGTAACGCCGCATATCTACGGAAAAAAAGAAACCCGCCCTTTTAGAAAAATGGGACATGTGACTATTGTGAATAAAGATATTGCAGAAGCGAGGAAGATTGCTGAGGAGGTGAAGAAATCTATTCAAGTTATTAGTGGGCAGTAGTAATAAGCAATTAATATTGTGTATTTTAGGTGTTTACCTGCCTTATCAATTTTTTCTGTTTAAATGAAATGATTAAATTAGCTTATGGTTTCAAAAAAAGGCTTTGTCAAATTTACGTCATCAACTTCCGACCAGTCACTTGAGGTTCTATTAGATGAAAATAAAGAAACTATTTGGGCTTCAGAACAACAAATTGCAGCTCTTTTTGAGAGGGATAGAACTGTTGTAAGTAAACATGTAAAGAATATTTTTACTGATAATGAACTCATTCAAGATTCAGTATGTGCAAAATTTGCACATACTGCAAATGATGGCAAAACTTACAATGTTACTCATTACAATTTAGATGTAATTATTTCAGTTGGTTATAGAGTAAAATCAAAAATTGCCACCCAATTCAGAATCTGGGCAACAAAAACTTTAAAAGACCACCTTATCCAAGGTTACTCGATTAACCAAAAACGCCTAGATCAATTAAAAAAGACCATTCAACTTATTGATCGCACATCCAAAATAACTTCAAACACCACTGAAGCCAAAAACCTCATTCAGGTCCTTTCAGATTATACTAAAGCACTCGATATTCTTGACGATTATGACCATCAAAAGCTGAACAAAAAAACTTATGGAGAAGATGTACTCTTTAAAATTGATTATAATGAAGCTAAAAAAGCCATTGAACAATTAAGAATCAAGTTTGGTGGTTCTTCTATTTTTGGCAATGAAAAAGACCAATCTTTTAAAAGCTCCATTGCAGTAATCGACCAGACTTTTGACAGCGAGGAATTATATCCATCCATTGAAGAAAAAGCTGCAAACTTGTTGTATCTCGTTGTAAAGAACCACTCTTTCACAGATGGTAACAAACGCATTGCCGCATGGTTATTTATTTGGTATCTCAATAAAAACAACTTTCTTTACAATGAAGATGGCACTAAAAAAATTGCAAATAATGCTCTTGTTGCCTTAACTTTGATGATTGCAGAAAGTAGCCCTTCTGAAAAAGAGATTATAATTAGTGTAATTACAAATATAATAAACACCGAAAATGAATAAAGTAGCCATCGTCATGGGAAGTGACAGCGACCTGCCCGTTATGCAGGAAGCCGTTGATATTTTAAAAGGATTTGACATCGAAGTGGAAGTTGACATCGTCTCTGCCCACCGAACTCCTGAGAAATTAGTTGATTTCAGCACAAACGCCCATAAAAGAGGCATTGCCGTGATTATCGCCGGTGCAGGTGGTGCTGCGCATCTTCCAGGGATGGTTGCTGCTATGAGTCCGTTGCCGGTGATCGGGGTTCCTGTAAAATCCAGCAACTCTATAGATGGTTGGGATTCCATACTTTCCATTTTACAAATGCCGGGCGGCGTTCCTGTAGCAACTGTGGCTTTAAATGGCGCTAAAAACGCGGGGATACTTGCTGCGCAAATCATTGGTAGTGCAGACAAATGTGTTTTGGACAAAATTGTGGCCTATAAGGAAGGGTTGAAGCTGGCGGTTTTGGAGAAGGCTAAAAATTTGAAGAAATAAACTCCTCTTTAAATTTTACATATGCATTCCGCTTCTTTTAGGGATTAAAACTCTGAGAGGTTTTTATTATGTATCTGACATAGAATCGTTAGAAGAGTGTAAACAGTCAACTTTGACGAACAAATCCTAAATATTTACAAGTTTTTGTATAATCGGACAAAAACTGTCTGGAATAAACTTATTACAAACGGCTTAACAAAATGCAGAAGGATTTCATTGAAATGTTTTTTATACAAAAGTTAGCTCTCATTTAAAAAACACGTGTTGTATAATTAAACATAAACACGTATATTTGTCAAAAAAAATAATTATGAATACCAAATTAACTTTGACAATAGAAAAAGAGGTCATTGAGATTGCGAAAGAATATGCAAAGGAAAAAGGACAAAGCCTCTCCGAAATGGTTGAGAATTATTTTAAATTTATAACAGTAAAAAGAATTAAGATTAAGGAAAAACAGCTTTCTCCAAAAGTTAGAAAACTTAGGGGAATTATTAAAACAGACGACAATTTTGACTACAAACAAATTTTGACAGAAGAACTTTCAAAAAAATATGGAGTATAAACTTTTTGTAGATTCAGACGTAGTCATCGACTTTTTTACGGACCGAGAACCTCACGCAAATCCAGCAAGTGAACTTTTTGAACTTAACGAACAAGGAAATGTAAAACTATACTTATCCGCTGTTAGTATTAATAACGTTTACTATATCGTAAGGAGATTTTTAGGACACAAAAAAACAATCGAAGTTGTTGAATTATTAACTGAAATGACTGAAATTGTTGGAACAACAAAAAAGGAGATTATCCAAGCGTTGAAAAACAATTTCTCAGATTATGAAGATTCTATTCAATATTCATCTGCTTTGACAGTTAAAAAATTAGATGCAATCATTACCAGAAACATAAAGGATTACCGAAATTCATCCATTGCAGTAATGACACCGTTAAATTTCTTAAAAATGAAAGAAAAAAACGAGAGCTAATCGAGGAGGTAGCTCCGCACCTAAATAGAAATGGAGTGTACCTCTCAAACCACCGTGCATACCCCCACTGGCACATAAATGCATCGCGCGCACTCCATCACACAACTTCAACCCACAAAAACTTCAACTCCACAAACAGGTTATTATGGTGAAACGTGTTAATTATTGAGGTTAAAATTTTCAAATCTTTAAACATTTCGAGAACAGCTTTTGTAACTTTGTTGCTCAAAAAAAATTATACAATGCCAAAAAAAAATCCGTTATTACAACCATTCGACACCGCCCCCTTTTCCAAAATAAAAAATGCCCATTTCAAACCCGCTTTTGAGCAAGCCATTGGGGATGCCAGAAAAGAAATCGATGCTATTACAGCTAATCCAGATGCGCCCACTTTTAAAAACACCATCGAAAGTTTGGAATTTGCTGGGCAGCAACTCGACCGTATTTCGAGTATTTTTTTCAATCTGAATTCGGCGGAAACCAATGATGAAATACAGGCGATTGCACAGGAAGTTTCTCCCCTGCTTTCAGAATTTGGAAACGATATTACTTTGAATGAAGCATTATTTAAAAGGGTGAAAACGGTTTATGACAATCTGGTTGAAATCGATTTATCCACAGAAGAAACAACATTGCTTGTAAAAAAATACAAAAGTTTTTCCCGCAACGGTGCCAACCTGTCTGAAGACAAAAAACAAAAACTGCGCGATATCGACAAACAACTCGCCAAGCTAAAACTTACTTTTGGGGAAAACATTCTTGCTGAAACCAATAAATATACCCTGCACCTTACCGATGAAAACGACTTGGCAGGTTTGCCAGACCACGCCAAAGAGGCAGCCGCACAAACTGCTAAAGAAATGAAAAAAAAAGGTTGGATAATCACTTTGCAATATCCAAGTTATATTCCCTTTATGACGTATGCAGACAATCGGGAGTTGCGCAAAAAACTAGCCATAGCTTTTGGTGCCAAAGGATTTCAGAATGACGAACTCGACAATCAGGAAAATGTACTTGAAATCGCAAAACTGCGCCACCAAAGAGCGCTTTTATTGGGGTATAACACCCACGCCCATTTTGTTCTCGAAGAACGTATGGCAGAAAACCCTGAAAAAGTCAAGAACTTTTTAGAAGAAATGCTCGAAAAAGCAAAACCAGCAGCAGAACGGGAGTTTGACGAACTTTCTGCTTTCGCGAAAAAAACCGACGGAATAGAAATCCTTCAAAAATGGGACAGCGCTTATTACACCGAAAAACTAAAACAAGAGCGATTTGATCTCGATGACGAAAAGCTAAAACCCTATTTCAAACTGGAAAACGTAATCGATGGTGCTTTTACCATTGCAGAGCGTTTGTTTCAATTAAAGTTTACCGAAGTTTTTGATATTGACAAATATCATGAAGATGTGAAAACTTTTCGCGTAAGCGATACCAAAGGATTAGATGTTGCTATTTTTTATGCCGATTTCCACCCGAGGGCAGGAAAGCGAAACGGTGCTTGGATGACATCTTTCAAACCACAATATGTAAAAGGCGGAAAAAACGAGCGCCCACATATTTCGATTGTTTGCAACTTTACAAAACCTATCCCCACTAAGACGGGGAACTCAAAACCCTCCCTATTAACTTTCAACGAAGTCACCACTTTGTTCCACGAATTTGGACACGCCCTGCACGGGATGCTGGCAAACACCAGGTATCCAAGCCTTTCGGGAACCGGGGTTTTCTGGGATTTTGTGGAATTGCCCAGTCAGGTGATGGAAAACTGGTGCTATGAAAAAGAAGCGCTCGAACTCTTTGCCAAACACTATGAAACCAATGAGACCATCCCAATGGAACTCATTCAAAAAATCAAGGCTTCTGCTACCTTTATGGAAGGGATGCAAACCTTGCGACAGTTGAGTTTTGGCTTGCTGGATATGGCCTGGCATGGCGGCGAGTCGCCAGAGAGAATAAAAAATGTGAAAGAATTTGAAAAAGGCATTTTTGAAAATACAGATTTCTATCCGGAAATACCTGTAACCAGTATGAGTACGTCTTTTTCACACATCTTTCAAGGCGGTTATTCCTCAGGGTATTATTCTTATAAATGGGCCGAAGTGTTGGATGCCGATGCATTTGCTTACTTTCTGGAAAAAGGAATTTTCAATATTGAAGTGGCAGCAAAATTTAAAGAACATGTGCTTTCCAAAGGCGGTACCGAGCACCCAATGGAGCTGTACAAACGCTTTCGCGGAAAAGAGCCTAATCCCGAGTATTTGTTGAAGCGGGCGGGGTTGTTGAAATAAGAAATTACTATAAATATAAAAAGGATACAGAATTATACAAAACTCCGTATTCCTTTTTGTTGTATTTTTGATAAAAATTGGATATGTCAACCAACGAGATCCATACAATCCATGCCTCGGAATGGGTGAGTAGATATGCAGATTATCTTTACAACTATGCAATAGTGCGTGTAAATGATAGTTTTATTGCAGAAGATCTGGTACAGGAAACTTTTCTGGCAGGTTTAAAATCCATGAAAAATTTTAAGGGCGAATCTACAGAACGTACCTGGTTGATTTCCATTTTAAAAAGAAAAGTAATCGATTACTACCGCAAGTCAAATTCCGTAAAAGGGAAAGCAGAAGTAAGAATGGGCTTCGAAAACTCAGAGAATGAAGAGGGAGAATGGCTGGAAGAACGCGTAGAGGATATTTCTTATAGAAACGCAGAAAATAACTATGAAAATGAAGAGCTGGGTTTGGCCATACAGATTTGTTTAGAAAAATTACCCGTTAAACAAGCACAAATTTTCAAACAAAAAACTATCTTAGAACAAGAAACCGAAGCTATTTGTAAGGAATACAATATCACAGCGTCCAACCTTTGGGTGATAATACACAGGGCAAGAACGCAACTTATGGAATGTTTAAACGAAGAATGGTTCCGCAAATAATCTTGTAATGAAGAAAGGAAACAAACTATTTATTTCTTGTGAACAAGCAATTCAATACTGTACTAAATCTCAGTATAAAGAAATAACGTTCTATGGTAAATTAACTTTAAAGATTCACATATTTATTTGTAAACTCTGCAAAGCATATACAAGAAAAAACACAAAACTGACTCAACTTCTCAAAGACGAAAAAGTGCATTGTTTGCATTCTGAACATAAAATGAAAATGGACTCACTTGTAAGACAGGAGATTTTAGAAAACCATCAAAATTAACCACCAAATCACCAGCCAAAAAATCGGTATTGCCTCTACCCAAAAACTGGCATAATATTTTTGTTGGGGCACTTTTGAAAAACCTAAAAATAATGCTGCAATTATAGCTATACTAACATCGGTCGAAATATTTATCCACATTCCCCCATACAATCTAAAAGATAAAAGAACAAACAAAACAAGGAACAACCCACCTAAAACTTTTGCTTTATTAACCCCTATTTTCTGCGGGATTGTCCCTAAAGTAATAGCGTCATTTTTTACATCCCTAATTTCGAAAGGCAATAAAACTACCAGAATAAAAACAAAACGTTGCAAAAAAAGAAAAATCAAAAAACTGTCTAATTTTACATTTGTCTGCAATAACGGCAATAAAAAAGTAACGATAGAACAAGCCGATGCAATTATAAATATTTTACCACCTTCTAAATTTCTTAAATTTTTTCCTTTCGGATTAAAAGTATAGGAATAAAAAAACGTAAGCATTCCACAAAAGAAAGCTGAAAACTGTGCCAAAAAGGAAAGTTGAATAAAGAAATAAACAGCAAAAAGGAAGCAAAGAAGTGTAAATCCCAAAATCAGTTTGAGGGTATTCTGTATGGGTTTTTCTTTTCCCTTTAATACATCAAAATATTTTATAAAATTATACCCACAGATACTTCCCGTAAAAACAAATAAAATTAAATACAGGTCAGGAACTAAATTTTGGTAATAATAGCTAATTAAAACGAGACAAACCACCGCTAAACTTAAGTGGATACTGCTGTTTATATAAAATCGGAAAAGAGTATGCATTACCTTCACCGCACAAAAATAAGCATACTGTTCATAACCCACTCTTTTGGTTGAAAAATTAACTAATTTCTAAGTGTTTTCCGTTAAGAAAATCGACTTTTATATTGTAATTTTGTACTCCAAAAAACCCCCGTTAATGAACACAGATTCTTTCGCATTAAGGCATATTGGTCCAAGGGAACATGACCTTGCAGGTATGCTTCAAACCATAGGTGTTGATTCTATTGACCAACTCATCTATGAAACTGTCCCCAACGATATTATTCTTAAAAAAGAAATGAACTTGCCACGTGCCCTTTCTGAGCAGGAATATATGGCTCACATTGGCGAACTTGCAAATAAAAATAAAGTATTCAAGACCTATATTGGTCTAGGGTACCACAACACCATTTTACCTCCTGTTATTCAACGGAACATCCTTGAAAACCCGGGTTGGTACACCGCTTACACTCCATATCAAGCAGAAATTGCCCAAGGCCGATTGGAAGCATTGTTGAATTTCCAAACAATGATTAGTGATCTTACCAAAATGGAACTTGCAAACGCATCGCTTCTGGACGAATCAACCGCTGCTGCAGAAGCCATGACCTTATTGTTTGCCTTGCGTGACCGTCAACAACAAAAAGATGAGATTGTCAAATTTTTTATTTCAGACGAAGTGTTGCCACAAACCATTTCGTTATTGAAAACCAGAGCAATCCCCATTGGTATTGAATTAGTAATTGGAAACCATTTGGATTTTGATTTTTCAACAGACTTTTTTGGCTGCTTGCTTCAATATCCCGGCAAAAGCGGGATGGTATATGACTATGCCGATTTCATAGAAAAAGCAAAATCTGCTTTTATAAAAGTGGCTGTAGCAGCAGATATTTTGAGTCTGGTAAAATTAAAAGCCCCCGGTGAAATGGGTGTAGATGTGGTTGTAGGCACAACGCAACGTTTTGGAATCCCCATGGGTTATGGTGGACCCCACGCTGCCTTTTTTGCTACAAAAGAAGCGTACAAGCGTGATATTCCCGGAAGAATCATCGGGGTAACAAAAGATACTGACGGAAACCGTGCCCTTCGCATGGCTTTGCAAACCCGTGAGCAGCACATTAAACGCGACAGAGCGACTTCAAATATCTGTACCGCTCAGGTTTTACTGGCGGTCATGGCAGGAATGTATGCCGTTTACCACGGCCCCAAAGGGCTGGAATACATTGCCAATAAAGTACACAATAGCGCTTCTACCACGGCAGAAGCCCTAGAAAAACTGGGTATTAAACAAATCAATGCTACCTATTTTGATACTATTCAGTTAAAAGCTGACGCCGAAAAAGTAAGAGCTATTGCAGAACAGAACGAAGTTAACTTTTACTATCCTGACGGGGAAACCGTTGTTATTTCGGTTAACGAAACCACTACGATAGAAGACATTAATCAAATCATAGCCATTTTCGCGAAAGCGACCTCGCAAAATGCATTTGAAATAGAAACTTTAACCGACGGCAAAGCCATTCCGGAAAACGTTATCAGAAAAACTGATTTCCTTACACACGAAGTATTCAACACTTACCAATCTGAGACAGATATGATGCGCTACATCAAAAAACTGGAGCGCAAAGATTTGTCGTTGAACCACTCTATGATTGCTTTGGGCAGTTGTACCATGAAATTGAATGCTGCAGCAGAAATGCTTCCGTTGAGCGACCCTCAATGGGGCACTATGCATCCATTAGTACCCATAAACCAAGCTGAAGGATATCAAACTGTGTTAAAAAACCTGGAAGATTATCTAACTGAAATCACCGGTTTTGCTGCTACTTCGTTACAACCCAACTCCGGCGCACAAGGTGAATTTGCAGGTTTGATGGTCATCAGGGCTTATCATGAATCCCGTGGTGATTACCACAGAAATGTTTGTTTGATTCCATCCTCGGCACACGGTACCAATCCGGCATCTGCAGTTATGGCCGGAATGAAAGTGGTAGTCACAAAATCAACAGAAGAAGGAAATATTGATTTGGACGATTTACGCGAAAAGGCTGAATTGCACAAAGACAATCTCTCTTGCCTGATGGTGACCTATCCATCCACTCATGGTGTTTATGAGTCTGCTATCAAAGAAGTTACACAAATTGTTCACGACAACGGCGGACAAGTCTATATGGACGGTGCCAATATGAATGCTCAAGTGGGACTCACAAATCCCGGGGCCATAGGTGCAGACGTTTGTCACCTGAATTTACATAAAACTTTTGCAATCCCTCACGGTGGTGGTGGTCCTGGTGTAGGGCCCATTTGTGTGGCACCTCAACTTGCTCCTTTCCTTCCCGGAAACCCAGTTATCAAAACAGGAGGCGAGCAAGCTATTACTGCCATTTCAGCAGCTCCCTATGGCTCTTCATTAGTGTGTTTGATTTCTTATGCTTACATCAGAATGCTGGGCGTAGGAGGTCTTAAAAAAGCTACTGAGTATGCTATTTTAAATGCCAATTATATGAAAGAGCGTTTAAAAGGACATTATGAAACCCTATATACCGGAGAACGGGGAAGAGCAGCTCACGAAATGATTCTGGATTGCCGCCCTTTCAAACAACACGGCATAGAAGTGGTTGATATTGCTAAACGATTAATAGATTATGGTTTTCATGCACCCACTGTTTCTTTTCCAGTAGCAGGAACGTTGATGATTGAACCCACTGAAAGTGAAAGCAAACCAGAGTTGGATCGCTTTTGTGATGCAATGATTGCCATCAGAAAAGAAATTGATGAAGTTACCTCAGAGAACCTGAACAACGTGTTGAAAAATGCACCCCACACCCTCAAGATGCTGACAACAGATGAGTGGGAGTTTCCATATACAAGACAACAGGCTGCTTTTCCATTAGACTATGTGTCAGACAATAAGTTCTGGCCAAGCTGCAGACGGGTTGATGAAGCATATGGTGACAGAAACTTAGTTTGCACCTGTGCTCCCATTGAAGAATATATGGAAGTATAAATAAAATTGGATATGTAGTGAAAAGGGGATTTTTTTTAAAAAAACCCCTTTTTCCTTGATATTATGATAATTTCAATCAAAATTTTATTAAAACGATATAATCGTTTACATTCCTATTAATATTTAGTAATTTTGGAAAAAATAAATAGTGCATGAGTACTTCCGTAAAAATAACAGGCGTAGGCAGTTATATCCCCAGTGAGGTTGCTAAAAATGAGAATTTTGGTGATTATACATTCCTTAATGAAGATGGTTCGGGCTTTGCTGAACCTAATACCACCATTATTGAAAAATTCAAAGCCATTACCGGTATAGCTGAAAGACGATACATTCCCAAAGAAATGGTCACTTCAGATATTGCTTTTTTAGCGGCAGAAAAAGCCATATCCAAATCTGGCATAAATCCTGAGGAATTAGATTACATTATCGTTGCCCATAATTATGGCGATGTTAGGCATGGCACTTTTCAAAGCGATAGTGTTCCAAGCATAGCGTCCCGGGTGAAGCATTTATTGAAAATTTCCAGTCCTAAATGTGTGGCTTATGATATGCTTTTTGGGTGTCCTGGATGGCTCGAAAGTGTTATTCACGCCCACGCATTTATAAAGGCAGGCTTAGCAAACAAGTGTTTAATTATAGGTGCAGAAGCTCTTTCCAGAGTGGTAGACAAACACGACAGGGATTCTATGATCTATAGCGATGGAGCAGGTGCGGTTGTTTTAGAAAAAACTGATGATCCGGGTGGGATTCTCGCTCACGATACCATGACCCACACTAAGGAAGAAGCGCACTTTATTTATTTTGGCAAGAGCTATAATGCTGAAGAAAAAAACAATATAAATTATATCAAAATGTATGGTCGAAAGGTGTACAATTTTGCATTGACAAACGTACCATTGGCAATGAAAAGCTGTATTGATAAAAGCGGCGTAGACATTAATGATATTAAGAAAATATTCATTCATCAGGCAAATGAGAAAATGGACGAGGCTATTTGTCAACGGCTATTCAAGCTTTATGACAAAGAAATGCCCAAAGACATTATGCCCATGAGCATTGGTAAATTAGGCAATAGTAGTGTTGCAACCATACCTACTTTATTGGACCTTGTTCTGGATGGAAACATGGAAGGACATACCGTGAATAAAGGAGATGTTGTTGTTTTTGCGAGCGTAGGTGCCGGTATGAATATCAATGCGATGGTGTATAAGTTTTAAGCTATGTATGAAGGAAAGTTTCCCAAGAAACGGTATCAAATTACACTTCAATTTTTAAAAGAACATATCCATCCAGGGTCAAAAATTTTGGATTTGGGAGTAAAGAATCCATTTACAGATATCATGAATCAAAATGGTTACCTTGTTGAAAACACTGCGGGAGAAGATCTTGATGAAGACTTTAGTTCTGTGAAAAAATCTGATGCAGAAATTGTGACAGCCTTTGAAATTTTTGAACACCTTATCGCTCCTTATAATATTTTAAAAGAAATCAAAGCCGATAAACTTGTGGCTTCGGTTCCATTGCGGTTATGGTTTGCAACGGCTTACCGAAGTAAAACTGACATTTGGGATCGGCATTATCACGAGTTTGAAACTTGGCAGTTTGACTGGCTATTGGAAAAAGCTGGGTGGGAAATCAAGCAAAAAACTACATTTACCAATCCGGTAAAGAAAATTGGATTCCGTCCTTTCTTACGACGATTCACACCCAGATACTATTTAGTTTATGCCGAAAGAGTAAAATAGTTTCAAATGGAATTCTATATCGTCATACCTGCGCACAACGAAGAGAAATTCATTCAACTAACCCTGGATTCCCTGATAAATCAAAGCTTGCGGCCTAAGAAGATTGTTGTTGTAGATGACAATTCTACAGACAAGACTTCAGAATTAGTTTCCCAATACACCGAAAAATTCCCTTTTATTCACCTTTTACAAATCTCGTCCACTACAGAACATCTTCCCGGCAGTAAAGTCATTAACGCATTTTATAAAGGTTTTGAAACCCTTGACGATGCTTATGATATCGTTTGTAAGTTTGATGCCGATTTGATTTTTCCGGAAAACTATTTAGAGCAAGTTGCCGAAATTTTTAAAACAAACCCAAAATGTGGGATGGCAGGGGGATTATTATATATAGAAAAAAAGAAAAAATGGGTTTATGAAAACATCTCAAATAAAGATCATTTAAGAGGCCCAATAAAAGCATATAGAAAGGCTTGTTTTAAAACAATAGAGGGACTTAAAAAGTCAATTGGATGGGATACAGCAGATGTACTTTTAGCTAAATTTTATCAATGGGAAGTAATTATCGATGAAAATTTAAAAGTCAAACATTTAAAGATAACAGGACAAAAATACAATAAATCAGCTCGTTATAAACAAGGTGAAACTTTGTATAAATTAAGGTACGGTATTGTATTAGCTGCTTTTGCCTCTTTAAAAATTTCTATTTTAAAGAAAAAACCAGGATTATTTTTTGATTATCTTAAAGGATATCGTTCTGCAAAAGAAAAAAATAAATCTTTTCTTGTTTCTAAAGAACAAGGTAAATTTATTAGAAACCTGCGATGGCAGAAAATTAGAAATAAACTTCTTGCTAAATAAATTAGTCCTCCAAGAGCTTCAAATCTTTAAAAATTTAAAATAGCCCCGATTGCAGCGGCATCCCCTCACCAAGTATGCTTGGGGAGGGATATAGCGGAAAGCGGGAAATAGCTCCTGAAAAATTAATCCAACATTGTACTTAATACCCTGCCCATTGCGCCATTAGGCCTTGCAATTCCCAATAAAGCGGAAAGCGTTGGCGCGATATCAATAATCTCAGATCTCTCAAAAGTACTACCTTTTTTAATTCCTTTTCCAAAGAAAATAAGGGGTACATGGGTGTCATAAGTAAATCCGCTACCATGGCTTGTGCCCCCTTTTTCATACCAAGTGGACAATACAGACGCATTATTTACATATACAATATCACCGCTGCGCTTTTGGTTAAATCCATTTTGCACTAAATAACCGGTATCTTTGATAAACGAACCTCCTTCCAATTGTTTTCTGGTAAATACCTTGTCTATCTGCGGGTAAGTTATAAGAAAATCGGCAATGCTTTGTTCCACATCAGCGGCCGATAAATTTCCGGATTTCAAAATTTCTTTATTCAGAAAAACCTGATTACTTTGAATTTTTTCAATAACATTTACATTAAAGGTCGTTAATGAAAATTCATCCAGTTTATTTTTAAGTATGGAACTATCAAAAAACCCAGCCGGGATATTTTAGGATTGTAGAAACCTGGGGTTATGGGTTACGCCGTGGTCTGCAGTGAGAAAAACGGTGTAATTTCCTTTTCCTAAATTGGCATCTAAATAAGTAAGCAAGCGTTCTATATCTTTGTCTAGCCTCAGGTAATTGTCTTGCACTTCTACAGAATTTACCCCAAAAGTATGCCCGATATAATCCGGGCTTGAGTAACTTATGGCCAGAAAATCTGTGGTATTATTTTTACCTAAACTCTCCCCTTCTATCGCCGCTATGGCAAAATCTGTGGTAATATCATTTCCGAAAGGTGTTTCTCTTATAATATCATAATTGCCGTTATCTGTAGCCAAAGCTTTAAGGTTGTATGGGAAAACTGAATTTTCAACACCTTTAAACTTATCTTCAAAGGGGGATAGATCAGGGCCACTTTCTGTATATGTTTCAATGGGGTATAAAGTATTCCAAGTTTCGTTTAAATAGCTTGTTACAATTCCAGACCTATTAAATTCTGTGACCCACTGCGGAAGCTCTTCCATATAGAAAGAACTTGAAATCCATTTTCCTTCCTCTTTGCCGTGAAACCAGTAAGCCGCATTGGCACTATGTCCTGCCGGTAGTATGGCACCGCGATCTTTTAAGGAAATTCCTATTACTTTCGATTTTTGCTGTGTATGCAGCCGCAACTCATCTGTAATGGATGTAGTTTTCATTCTGTGGGGTGACATTTTTCCGGCTTTATGTTCTGTTCCCACAGAACGCACTTCATCATCCTGAACACAATATACACTTTGTTTGATTTTTTTATCGTACCAATCGTTAGCTATAACTCCATGAATTGCAGGATAAGTTCCTGTATATACTGAAGCATGCCCCGGACCGGTATAGGTGGGGATATAATTAAAATGGTTATTCTTAAAATGAAAGCCCTCATTCATCATTCTTTTAAAACCGCCTTCCCCATACCTATGGTAAAAACGGGTGAGGTAGTCATACCGCATTTGATCTACCACAATACCAATGACAAGCTTTGGTTTAGTCGCTAAAATGTTGTCTGATTGGCCATTTGCGGCGTTTTGCGAAAAAAGCAAAGGTGCTGTCAAAAAAAATAATCCCACTAAAAGATATGCTTTCATTTTAAGTATTTTATTAAAATTCAAAAATAAGCATCCTTATTATATTAAAGTTTACTTTAAGGTTAAATCAGCGCCAACTTTTTTTGTTACTTTAGCATTACAATAAAAATGTATGAAATGCCCATTAACGAATATAGCAAATCGATTGACATGATAGAGAGGGCTTTCCAACATTACGCTAAAAAACAAATATTTTAAACAGATGAAATATATAAGGGATATTGGCTCCTATTTTTCGATGTTGCGGCTGGTATTTAGCAGGCCAACAAAAACTTCCGTACTCAGACATCTCATATTTAAGGAAATAAATGACCTTATTATAAGCTCTTTAGGTATTGTTGCTTTTATATCTTTTTTTGTGGGAGGTGTTATTGCTATTCAAACGGCGCTTAACATGGAAAATCCATTAATCCCTAAAAGTCTTATTGGGTTTGCTACCAGACAATCTATTTTACTGGAGTTTGCCCCTACTTTCATCTCAATAATTATGGCGGGAAAAGTAGGATCTTTCATTACATCAAGTATAGGCTCTATGCGTGTTACAGAACAAATTGATGCGCTGGAAGTAATGGGGATCAACTCTTTGAATTATCTTGTATTTCCAAAAATTATCGCTTTACTTTTTTATCCTTTTCTTATCGTAATAGCCATGTTTTTAGGTATTATGGGTGGATGGGTTGCCGGTGTATATGGCGGGTTTTTAAGCGCTACAGATTATGCTACCGGGCTACAGGATACATTTATACCTTTTCATATAGCGTATGCTTTTATAAAAACTTTTGTATTTGCATTTATCCTGGCCACAGTACCTTCATGGCAAGGATATTATATGAAAGGCGGTGCACTTGAAGTTGGTAAAGCCAGTACAAACTCCTTTGTATGGACGAGTGTTTTAATCATTCTTTCTAATTTTATAATAACACAAATGCTACTGAGCTAATGATAAAAGTTGAAAATTTATATAAAAGTTTTGGTGATGAGCATGTACTAAAAGGTATAAGCACTGTTTTTCAAAAAGGAAAAACCAATGTAATTATTGGACAAAGCGGAAGCGGGAAAACTGTATTTCTAAAATGTCTTTTAGGTCTATTCTCCGCGGAAAAAGGAAAAATAATTTATGAAGATGTCGCTATCCAGGATATGGATAAAGACCAGAAAAGTGATCTTAGACAACAAATGGGAATGCTTTTTCAGGGTGGCGCTTTATTTGATTCCATGAATATCGAAGAAAATGTAATGTTCCCGCTGCGTATGTACAGCAGGGATAAAAAAAGCGATTTAAGAGATCGGGTCAATGAGGTCTTGAAACGCGTTAACTTAGAGAATGTCAATAAAAAATTGCCCGCAGAAATATCAGGTGGAATGCAAAAACGTGTTGCCATTGCACGTGCAATTGTAAATAGGCCAAAATACTTGTTCTGTGATGAGCCTAACTCTGGTCTTGACCCAAGAACTGCGACAGTAATTGATAACCTTATTCAAGAAATAACTCAGGAATATGATATTACTACTGTTGTGAACACTCATGATATGAATTCTGTGATGGAAATAGGAGAAACCATTATTTTCCTTAAAGAAGGAAAAATTGTTTGGGAAGGAGACAAAACCCAAATTTTCAGAACAGACAATGAAGCAGTAACCGAATTTGTATACTCATCTGATTTATTTAAAAAAATAAGGGAAGTTCAACAAAATGATAAATAGAAAAGAGGCAGTCTAAAAAGTTATTAAAAAAGAAAAAGCCCATTAAGACACCGAGACACTAAGAAGTACAAAGGTCTAAATAATAACAACTTAACTACTATCATCCCGAAAATCTTCGGGATTGAGCCTTGGTGTCTTTGCGGCTAAATCTGCCTTTTAAGACAGCCTCTTTTTTCTATTGTATTTCACGCACTTCTATATTTTCCATTTTAAGTTTAAACTCGAGCCAGTCTTTAAGTTTCTTCTGGTTCTCTGCCTTTTGCGCAGCGGAGATAGTATTGTCCCATCGCACACTGAACCTTTTGATGGTATCAATTTTTTTAAAGTTGGATTCTAAGGTATTTGAAAAAGATATAGATCTTAAATTGCCATAATTTATTTTAATCTCATTGCTTAACTCATCAAAAGGAGAACTTCCGGTAGTAAATTTTGCAAGTTCATCTTCCAGAAAACGTATTTGCAAATCTTTATCTGCTAGAACTTCTTGATTGCGGGTATACAAATCACCCAGAATTCCTGCTCTAACTTCTGAAGTTATCCTTGCAAAACCATCTGAGGATTGGTCAGATCCTTGAAACACACGCAGTTTTAGTTCGCTTAATTTATCGGTTTCATTCAATTTTGCCTGCCATGTGGAAACTACATCAGGAGAAACCTGCCTTCCTATAAGATAGACATCCAGTTCTTTATTTTCAAAATTGGTTGTAAATTTAAGTACCTCAGTGCCTTCATAAAGAATATTTTCGTTCACAAATTTGGAAGTATTGCTTACAAATATTTCCTGTTGCAATAGGTTCCAGAATAGCCATGTACTGGGTATCATGACCACAATAGCAATTATAGTGGCAATTTGGGAAATGCGTTTCCTGCGTTTGGAATTTGCATAACGCACTAAAGGAAAGCCCAATAATTTTGCTACCAGAAAAGTAGATAAAGCAATAAATATGGAGTTTATAGTAAACAAATAAAATGCTCCTAAAAAATATTCCATATTCCCAACAGCAAGCCCATAACCTGCTGTACACAATGGCGGCATTAAGGCAGTAGCAATTGCCACACCAAAAATTACACTGGCAATAGTGCCCTTTTTGGTTTTAGCAACAATCAGTGCCAGACCACCAAAAATAGCTACCAAAACATCCAGTATCGTGGGATATGTTCTGGCTTCCAGCTCAGGGGTTAGTTTAGTCAAAGGAGAAAGTAAAAAGTATAAGTAAGCCGTTAAAACACTCAATACGATCATCACACCAAGGTTTATAAGAGAGCGTCTTAATGTATCTACGTCATTGATTGCAACGGAAAGGCCAATCCCCACAATAGGTCCCATAAGTGGGGAAATTAACATCGCACCAATTACCACCGCAGCACTACTAACATTTAAACCAATGGAAGCGACAAATATGGAAAAAATAAGAATCCACGCATTATGCCCTTTAAAGGATATCTCTTTTTTTACAGATTCCACTGTGTTTTCTACATCTGTATCGTGCCGGATATCCAGTAATTCAGATACAAACTTTTTTATCCCCTCCCAGGTACCTTGTGCACTAACCCTAAGATTGTCTGCACCATTATTTTCTGTATTTATTTGTGAATTATTTTCCATAGTCCATCTTTTTAATCCCGAAAAAAGTCTTTGGCAATATCTTGAATTTGTTTGATATCCTGTTCTTTTTCTTTGGGAACAATTATAAGGGTATTTCCTGAATCTACAATAATATAGTTGTCTAAGTCACACACTACCACTTGCTTGCCTGCTTTTGTTTGTAGGATGTTATTTTCTGCATTGAGGAATAATGATTTTGCACCTACCACAGCATTGTTGTTTTGGTCTTTAGGTAATTTTTTATACAACGAACCCCATGTGCCCAAATCATTCCAGTCAAAAGTCGCGGGTAGCATATACATATTCCCTGCTTTCTCTAATATGGCATAATCGATAGAAATATTCTCTGCTGAAGGGTAGTTTTCTAAAATGAATTTTTCTTCCTTTGAGGTATTGTAATCCATCATTCCTGATTGAAATAATTGGTGCATTTGAGGTGCATATTTTTCAAATGACTGAATAATACTTTTCACACTCCAAACAAAAATGCCTGCGTTCCACTTAAAATTTCCGGCTTTGATGAATGCTTTTGCAGTTTTATAATCGGGTTTTTCGGTAAACCGTTTTACTTTTTTTATTGCATCATCACTCTTTTCATATTCTATATACCCATATCCTGTATTTGGAAATGTGGGTTCTATACCTAAAGTCATTAAAACATCCTTATTGCGGCAGTTTTCAAAAGCCATTTTGATATTTTTCTGAAATGCTTGCTCATCTTCAATCCAGTGGTCGCTGGGTGCAACCAGCATAATCGCATCTGGATTATCTTTTTGAATTTTTAAAGCCGAAAGCAAAATACATGGTGCTGTATTACGCATCGCGGTTTCTAATACTAGCTGGGTTTCTGCAATTTCAGGCAATTGTTCAAGAACCAACATTTTGTAGCGCTCGTTGGTAAGAATGAGGATATTTTCCTTAGGAATAATAGTATGCAATCTACTGAAGGTTTTTTGCAATAAAGTTTGCCCGCTTCCCAAAAGGTCATGGAATTGTTTTGGAAAATCTTCGGTGCTTACCGGCCAAAATCTGGAGCCGATACCTCCTGCCATAATAACGGCGTAGTTGTCCACACTCTTATCATTATTGTAATTAGTATCCATCATTCAACCAAAATTCTTATTTTGTTTCCAGCAATTCCACTTCGGCATTTGGGTTAAAAAGGTAGGTTCTTCCTGAACTTACTTCCAGACATTCAAAACGCTTTACCCTTTGTGCGCCACGTTTGAAGACTTTACCGTTGTACATTCTAAAAAATGCCCCCTGCGGGATTTCAAATATATAGTTTTTATCGTTGGGAGGGTCATAATATTTAAGAGCTAATGCAAGCTTTGCATCAGTATCACTACTTGCTTTTGGGTTTTTGAAATGCTTTGCAAGTAGAGGTAATAAAGTATTTGAAAAAACAGCTGGATTTAAAAAAGGCAACATCAGCTTTTGAAAAGTGTGTTTCCATTCCTGACCGTGGGGTTTTATTCTCCTGCCATAGATTTCAAAAGCTTCTAAATGGGCTATTTCATGAATCAGGGTGATAAAAAAACGGTATTTATTTCCTGATGCGTTAATGGTGATTTTGTGTTGCCCATTTGGTAAAAGTCGGTAGTCCCCGTGCCGTGTTACCCGTTGCCTGACAATTTGCAGATACACCTTGTTCTTTTTTATAAGCTCAAAGGTAGTATCTACAGCACTCTCAGGGATGTATTCAGAAAGAATTTCTTTCATTATTTATTTCTGCAATCTTTTGATTTTAGTATCCTTTATGGTGTCGAACTAGAGACTTGCATAATTTTTCCGTTGTAGAATTTGTTGCCATTTAAGGCAAAATCCATAATATATACCGCCATTTCTTCCGCAGAAAGGGATGCTTTGTAGCCGGGAAAAGCCTCTTCCAGCATTTCAGTTTGAACTGCACCTAATGCCAGCACATTAAAGGAAGGACCGGATTCTTTGTATTCTTCCGCAAGCATTTCCGTAAGGGTTATAAGAGCACCTTTGCTGGAACTGTAAGCACACAACCCGGGAAATTTAACACTGCCTTGTACCCCACCCATACTACTAATGTTTACCACGTGACCATTTGCGTCCATAAAAGGCAACAAAGCCTTGGTAAGGTTAACCACCCCGAATACATTTACATTATAGATATCCTGCCACATCGCTGCGGTAATTTCCTTAAATGGTGCATGAACAAGCTTTCCGGAATTATTAATTATAATATCTACTTGTGGCCAGTTTTCTTTTATATAGGATACTGTTTTGTCTATATTGTCAGAAAGAGTTATGTCACAAGAAAACGTCTTTACATTTTTCAGTTGAAGATCCAAACATGGCTTATCATTTCTCGAAAGCGCAAGCACCTGATGTCCTGCAGCGGCAAATTGTTTTACTAATTCGAGACCTATCCCCCTGCTAGTTCCGGTAATTACAACATTCTTTACACACGCAAAGGCAGGTGTATCGTTATTCATATTAACCATTTAAAATAATTTAACTTTTAAAATTGTATTTGTGAAAATCTATCTTGTGAACTATTAAATTCCTTAAAAGTAAAAAAATCCCATTTATCACGGCAATAATAGCGCAAAAAACGGGAAATCAAATATGTTAAAGAAAATCAGGTTACACAAACATGGTCACCGGGTTTTCCATATATTGTTTTAGGGTTTGCAAATAAGCAGCTCCCGTTGCCCCATCGACGGTGCGGTGATCACAAGCTAAAGTTACCACCATGGTATTCCCAACCACTATTTGACCCTTTTTAACCACTGGTTTTTCCACAATTGCCCCTACCGATAATATAGCTGAGTTAGGCTGATTTATGATTGAGGTGAATTCTCTGATACCAAACATCCCCAAATTAGAAACGGTAAAGGTACTTCCTTCCATCTCCTCAGGTTTTAGTTTTTTGTCCCTGGCTTTTCCTGCCAATTCTTTTACATGTGCCCCAATCTGTGAAAAGCTCATCTGATCTGCAAATTTAAGTACCGGCACTAAGAGTCCGTCTTCTACTGCTACTGCGACACCTATGTGGATGTGTTTTGCAATGCGGGTAGCTTCAGTAGTCCATTGGGTATTTACCTTGGGGTGCTTGCGTAATGCCATAGCACACGCCTTTACAATAATATCGTTAAAGGATATTTTATGGTCTGAGGTTTCATTAATTGCCACCCTGGACGCAATTGCATTATCCATATCCATTTCCATGGTTAGGTAATAATGTGGTGCAGTGAATTTAGATTCGCCAAGTCGCTTTGCAATGGTTTTACGCATTTGCGAATTTTTAACTTCCTCAAAACTTTCAGTACCTACAGGTGTATATGCCTGAGCTCCTCCAGAAAGCGGCTGGAAATTCTCAATATCTTTTTTTACAATTCTGCCATGATCCCCTGAACCTTGCACATGTTCCAGATTAATGCCTTTTTCTTCTGCCAGCTTTCTTGCCAGAGGAGAAACAAATATTCTTCCTCCTGAAGTTTTGGTGGTTGGTTGCGATGCAACAGCTTTCTCTGAAGTAGGTTTAGAAGTTCCTTTTTCCTCTTTAGTTTCTTCTTCGGAAGCATCCTCATCTGCAGTTTCACTTTCAGCATTTGCACCATCAGAAGTATAGCTTTCCAATATTCCGGAAACATCGGTGCCTATTGGGCCGATAATTGCTAAAATGGAGTCCACAGGCACAGAAGCTCCTTCCTGAATTCCTATTTTTAAGAGTGTTCCTCTATAAAAAGATTCAAACTCCATAGTAGCTTTATCGGTTTCTATCTCAGCAAGAATATCGCCTTCCTCTACTTTATCGCCTTCTTTTTTCAACCACTTTGCCACAGTACCCTCAGTCATTGTATCACTAAGACGCGGCATTTTTATTATTTCAACACCTTCAGGGATTTCTCTTTTTTTTGCAGAATCCTTTACAGGACTTTTCTCTTTTTTATCTGAATATTTGGAATCTTTGGAAGTTTCCTCCTTTGCTTCTTCTTTCTGTTTATCCTCTTCAGATGCTTTTTTGCTATCGGTGGCTTTATCCCCTTTTATAAGCTCTGAAATATTTTCTCCTTTCTCGCCGATTATAGCTAAAAGAGTATCTACAGGAGCGGTTTCCCCTTCCTGAATAGCAATGTGTAGTAAGATACCTTCTGAAAAGGACTCAAACTCCATCGTTGCTTTATCGGTTTCTATTTCTGCGAGGATGTCTCCTTCTGCAACTTTATCCCCTACTTTTTTAAGCCATTTTGCAACAACACCTTCTTCCATAGTGTCGCTCAGTCTTGGCATATTGATTATTTCTGCCATAGTTATTCGAGTTTATGAGCTATAAATGGATAATCTTCTTGTTCATACACCACATCATACATTACATTCTTTTCAGGGAATGGGGATTCTTCTGCAAATTTTTCACATTCTGCAACACGGTCTTTCACGCGTTTATCAATGGTGTCGATTTCTTTTTGCGTGGCATATTTCTTTTCTTTAATAATATCTAAAATCTGGGTGATAGGATCTATTTTCATATACTCGCCTACCTCATCTTTTGTGCGGTATAATTGTGCATCACTCATGGAATGCCCACGATAACGGTATGTTTTTAATTCTAAAAATGTGGGTCCGTCCCCTTTTCGGGCACGTTTAATTGCAACGTCCATTGCTTCGGCAACTTTAACCGGGTTCATAGCATCTACTGCACTGCTGGGCATATCATAGCCTAGACCAAGTTTCCAGATTTCTGTGTGATTTGCTGTTCTTGCCACAGAAGTTCCCATGGCATATCCATTATTTTCCACACAAAAAACCACCGGTAATTTCCACAACATAGCCATATTGAAAGCCTCGTGTAAGGAACCTTGTCTTGCAGCACCATCCCCAAAAAAGGTCAAGGTTACCGCATCCCTCTTGAAATATTTATCAGCAAAAGCGAGTCCTGCGCCTAATGGAATTTGTCCACCAACGATACCATGACCGCCATAAAAGCGATGTTCTTTGGAAAAAATATGCATAGAACCACCAAGACCTTGCGAAGTACCGGTAGCTTTTCCATACAATTCAGCCATTACTCTTTTTGGGTCAACACCCATCCCTATGGGTTGCACGTGATTTCTGTATGCGGTAATCATTTTGTCTTTGGTAAGATCCATAACGTGAAGGGATCCTGCCAGTATGGCTTCTTGCCCATTAAATAAGTGTAGAAAACCTCGCACTTTTTGTTGTATATAAACTTGGGCTAATTTGTCTTCAAATTTGCGCCAGAAGTACATTTCTTCATACCAGTTAAGGTAGGTTTGTTTTGTTATTTTTTTCATCTGTTCTTTTCCGCTACAGCGGAAATCATTTTAGGTAAAACAATACACATTCCTATTAATAAAAAATAGGAAAAACAAAAATACTACTTTAGTTAGGAATAGGAAAGGGCAATCTATTAAAAAAGTGTGAAGTACAAAATTAGAGGTAGTACGTTTTAAAAACGAAAATAAGAGGGCACGAAAATTAAATGTTTGTACAAAAAAATATAGCTTCGACTCCCCCTCAGTCACCTTTAATAAGTGATAATTTAATTCCTACTACCAACCACCTAAAGCTAGCCACCCCTAAAGGTAGCTTTGGTCAAAAATCAATGGCAACAATGCTTTTATGGAATCCACTTTTACCACCTTACCTTTTTCACCCATAAAATAGATGGCTATGGGTAGGTCTTGTTTTAATTCATATTCTGCTATCACTTGCCTGCAAGAGCCACAAGGCGGCGTGGGTATTCTAAGTATATGACTATCTGATTTTGCAGTAAGTGCTATAATGCTGATTTTTTTATCGGGATAATTAGAACTTGCATGAAATATGGCAACACGCTCTGCACAAAGACCGGAGGGGTATGCGGCATTTTCCTGATTATTACCTGTGACAATTTGACCTTCTTCAAGCAATATGGCGGTGCCTACTTTAAATTTAGAATAGGGTGCATATGCGTTTTCCCGTGCTTCTATTGCAGCTTTCATCAAATTTTGAATGTCTTCAGAAAGCTCTTCCAGATTTTCATAAACCTGCATGGTGGAAGTTATATCTATTTGTTCCATAATGATTTTTATTTTTAATAAATTTCCGCATTAAAATAGAAACTAGTATCCATTTGCGAAAACACATCGTAATATAGACAATTTATCAGACAAAAAATCCCGTCTTAATAACTATCAAGACGGGATTTAATTTATTTTTTGGAACAATTAATATTCAGAATACTCGTCATCCCCAAAATTAAAGGTTAACCCAAAACGAAGGGTCCCTTCTAATGGACTTCTTACTTGTGAGGTGGAAAATAAATAAGAGACATCAATATTGATGGTCGTATATTTAAATCCTGCCCCTATTCCTAAAAATTTTCTGGAACCTTTATCATCACTTTCGTTAAAATAACCGGTTCTAAGGGAGAAAGAATCCTGATAGACATATTCTACTCCTAAAGCCCAAGTAAATTCTTTTAATTCTTCACTAAACCCATCTGGCGCATCCCCAAAAGATTGAAAAACCCCTTTGAAAAAAGACACATCATCATCCTGACCTCTAAGCACTTCCCCAAAAGTAGGGGACTGTGGGTCCCTATCCGTCACCGGTGGTGTTGGCACTAGTAGTTTGTTGACTTCAGCAGTTACCCCAATTCTATTGTAAGCATCTAAGATGAAATCAAATCCACCACCAAGTCTTAAGTTTGTAGGCAAGAAATCTCCTGGCCCCACTTCGTCATATTTCATTTTAGGTCCTAGATTAGAGATATTAAAACCTGCTCTCCATCTTCCGTCAAAATCGTTGTAGGTTTCTTCTTCACTTTGGTAATAACCGGCAACATCTACCGCAAAAGAACTTCCTGCAGTTGCATCTTCATCACCTACTTGCAATTTTAAATCAGAACGCAAATAACGCCCGGCAACAGCCATGGAAAATCGCTCACTTAAACGCAATGAGTAAGAAACATCAAAAGTTAATTCATTAGGTCTTTGTTCTAATGGAGTTTGTTCTGCGGTTTCTCTTAGCTCAATATCCCCAAGACTAAAATATCGAAAACTTGCAGCAACTGCACTTCGCTCATTTAAACGGTTAAAATAGGTTACATTTCCTAAAAAAATATCGTTTACTAATTGGCTCAAATAAGGTGTATACGTAACCCCAATGCCTTGTTTTGCTTCAGAAAAGGCATATTTAGCTGGGTTCCATTGTTGTGAAAAAGCATCTACTGAAGTTGCTACCCCCATATCCCCCATACCTGCTGCTCTAGCATCTGCTGCAATTAATACAAATGGAACTGCTGTTGTAATAACCCTTTTTGGCTCTTCTTGCGCTTTTACATTAACAGCAACCATTACTAATAATGCGGAAACAATGATTTTCTTCATAAAATGTTAATTTTGGACAAATATAAATTTAATTTTTAAAGGATAACTAATTTTTCAAATTTTTCAACTTTCTTGTTAGTTAACGTCGATTTTACCGTTAACTTATAAACATACACACCTTTTCCTATTCTGTCCCCAAAATCGTCCCTGCCATCCCAAACGATGTCGCGGGATAAAAACCCATCGGTATTGATGATTTGATTTTGTGTCCACACTATTTTTCCGGTAACGGTAAATACTTGTACTTGCACTTCAAGTGGTTCAAACGGGCGGTTATGGTTAAACCAGAATTCGGTATAATTCACAAATGGATTAGGATAATTTAGAACCCTTTCAATTTTTAATTCATCACTTCCCGCAACGATAAATTGTATTTCAGCGGTAGCAGAATTATTATAAACATCCCAGGCTTTTAAGGTAAGGGTGTGCAATCCTTCTTCTAAATCCCGTAAACGATAATTTAATGACCCTTTTGTAAAATCATCTATTTCTGCCTGGTAATAATCATTTAACACAAAAGGATTTGTTTCATCCCCATCTAAAATAGCCACAATATCATGACCTATCCCGCTAGCGGTATTGATACCATTCTCATCTTCTAATTTTGCAATAAGTATGGGAGAGTCATTTGTTATACCCCCAGAAACAAAACTTTCGTCGTTCATAAAAAGACGTATTTGTGGCCCAATATTATCTTCTGGTGCATTTTCATTCAATCCCCCTACAAGTATGGTTTCATTAGCACCGGCTTGATCTTCTAATGCTTGGTTTCTCTTTGAGTATAAACTAACACGTCCATTACCAACAGGTATTGCTATATCTCTGGGAACTACGAATTCAAATTCAAAGCGGCCGTTGGTAACTGATGCCTGACCATTGAAAATAGCTTCTCCCAGTGTCTCAAAATCCATTATAATTAATCCGTTGGCATTAGTTACTCCGTCATTGCCCAGTGTTTGCCTTTGCACCCTTTTATCAAAAACTTTTGCTTCTAAAACACCGTTATAGCCTGATAAGACAGTGCCATTTTGATCAACAACTTCTCCTCCAAATTTTACTCTGCTTAAAGCTTTTAAAGTATCCGTCGCTTGACCTAAAGGGACATCATTTAAAGTGGTTAGACGCACTTCCCTTTTTGGAAAAGCCAAATGCATGGCAGGATCCCCAATATAAAAGATAACTCTTCTTAATTCATTATTAATTATATTTTTAGTCCGCCTTACAGCTTCCGCCGGTGGAATAAAATCAGGCTGGCCAAAACCATATAAATTAGAGGCGAGTGTATCATTGAATTGCCTCCCTAGAGTAACACCTATTGCTCTCGTTGTAGAAATTAAAGAAATTGCGCCTCCTTCCCTATTCCAATATGTAAACTCCCCGGCAGTGGGTCTTAATGGATTATCAAACCTACTAAACTCGCAAGTTACAGTTACAAATAAAGGATACCTGTTTGTATTTCTTAAATTTTGAACGGTAGATTTTGATACAATAAACTCACTTGCCAGACCATCCTCGCCACCGTGCCCAAAATAATTCATTACCAGTGCCCCTACATCTATAGCATTATTTATTGCTTCATTTACTTTAGGGTATCGATTTCCTCCCGCAGAAGTCTCTTGCTGGTAAGAATCACTATGGATTTTTATTACATTTACAAATGGTTTTTGGGATGCTATCTCATTCCCCAATGCATCTAGCTTGAATTGCAAATCTGAATCACTGGCAGTGTCAGCATCATCAGAAATAAGCACGAAATTATTCCTCCAGTTTCCATAAGAATTTACAGAAGCATAATCTATAACTTTTGTAACCATTGCATTTGCTAGGGAAACATTGTCTGCTAAAATGCGCCCTATCGCTATGTCTAACCTATCTGAAGATGCCATTGTTCCTTCATTAGCATCCATCATCCCAAAGAAGTCATCAGACATATAGGTATTCAATGCTGAAATTACATTATCACTATACCTATGGTAAGTGGGAACCACATTATTGTTGCCTTGAAGCCTGTTTTTATAATCTACAGATGTGTCGCCAAAAAGGCACAAATATTTTATTTTATTATCCGGGGAAGATGCATTATCATAAATATACTTAACAAAATTTCTAATTGCAGCTATATCTTGTTTACCTGTGCTAAATTCATTATAAATTTTATCAGTAGTAACCACTTTAACCCTAAGACCTGAAAGATTTTTATGGTGATTTGCTAAACGCAAAGCAGGTTGCAACAGAAAAGGGGGAGCAACTATTAGATAATCAATATCCTGAAAATTACCTTGCTCGTTAAGAAATATGGTTCCTTTTAAATTTTGATTTTGAATATTTGATGGTGTTACTTTTATAGGAAAATAATAATCAGATGGATTTACAGCAATATATTTTCTAATCTCCCCTAATTGTGCTTTAAATGTAATTGTATTTGAAGCGTTGTCATTGGCAATTTTTGAGATTGTTCCTTTATTAGTAACGTCCCAAACTTCAGAAAACTGGGCGGCATTATTGATTTGATATTCTGCAACTCCACTTAAAATTGCAGCATCATTATATTTGAATGGGAGTTGGAACCCGGTTCCAGAAAGTTGCCTCAAGGCATTAATACTTATGTAATCTAAATAGGCATTACTGGCAGGGTTTCCTGAATTACTGTAGGTTAGATTTATACTTATTGTTTCTGAAGTGGCATTAACATCCCCGGCAAAAGATCTGCCTGATGCCAAATTTATATTTGTTGTTGTGCTAAAATTCAATGTGGATAGGGGTTGCTCGTTTACAGAAATTGCCATAGAAGTACTTACTTCAGATGTAGCAATGGCAAGCACTTTAACTTCCATAGGTTGCCCTGTAACTATATTAGGAAATGTAAATTCAAACGTTTGATCGTTATTGATATCAAATCTATTGCTAAACCATCTTCTACCTACTAGTGCCGGATTACTTTCATCCACCTCAAAAAATTGATAATCGTTGAATTGTGTAATTGTGGTTGTAGCATTACCTGAGGGCTCATTATACTGGAGTATGCGATTGCCATTTTGACCATCAGCGGTTATGTAATAATAAGCGTTGTCATCATAAAGATTTATGTTTGTATTGCTATCTTCATTAAACTGTTGTGTTTCGCCATAAAAAAGAATAAAATCACTCGAGTCAAAAGTACCGTCTTCTTCACCAGATACCTGGATGGCATTCTCTGAAAGGTCAAACTCTATATTCTCACTATTTAATAAAGGAAGCATATTGCCCCCGTTACCATATATTTTAAGTTTTCTGGGATCCAGATTATTTACATCCATACCCAAACTATTTAAAAAATTTCTATCTAATCTATGGACTCCAGTTTTTTCGATTTTAAAGCGATACCAGTTTCCGGAAGCTAATACAGAATTTGTGAGTCCGGTATTTCTGGCAGAAACAGGCCCAGATTTTCTGTAAGAAATATCAAAAGAAATAACTTTTCGGTACACCCCATTTTGATTTATAACAGGCGTGAGAGTTAATGAAGTATAAATAACATCCCTGCCCAGATTGCTTGAAATAGAATATTGAACATCTCTTGGCAAAATGGAAATATCCATGCCTTGTATATCCGTATTAGAAACATTTTCAAAAACAATGTTAGAAAGAACAATAGAAGTAGGGGTTGCAAAACCATCATCTACCCATTGCTCCACATATTTATTTTCTTCCAGTGTAAAAAACATATTGGTTTTTAAAACACTAGCTTTCTTACCGGTAATGACAGATTCTACCTTAGAAGAAGCTTCTTCCCAGTTTAACTGAACCCGCCTTGTTTGGCTAAAAACTAAGCAAAAAGAAAATAGAAAAATAAAAAGGGAAAAAGTTTTCATCATTACAGAAATTTTAACGTCAATTTAGAACTCTTAGTATAAAAACATTTTACTGCAATCAATTTATTTTTATAATAATAAAAAAAAAATTGCGTTAATTTGCAGCAAATGTAGGGAGCAGTAATTAACCAACTATATAATATTTAAAATATTATTGCAATTTTATCGTTAATTACTATATTGCAAGCCCAATATTTGCTTAATAGAAGCCATGAATATGAGAAAAACCTTAGTAATAAGATTACTAGTAATTGCTGTAATAAGCACTTTACTTTTTAGTTGTAATAAATCCAGGAATTACAAAGACAGCTCTAGAGCTACGGGTTGGAAACTAAACGACAAAGATGGTGGTTTCCAGTATAACCCTAAAGCAAAGGAACAGGAAACTGGTCCAGGTCTTGTTTTTGTGGAAGGCGGTACATTCACTATGGGACGCGTTCAAGACGACCCAATGCGTGATTGGAACAATACCCCTACCCAACAACACATTCAATCATTCTATATGGATGAAACCGAAGTAACTAATTTAATGTATCTAGAATACTTAGATTGGACAAAAAAGGTTTTCCCACCAGAAGATGAAAATTACCGTAGAATTTATAATGGTGTCTTACCTGACACACTTGTATGGAGAAATCGCTTAGGTTTTAATGAGGTCATGACAAATAATTATTTGCGTCATCCAGCCTATGCAGAATATCCTGTAGTGGGTGTTAGTTGGATACAAGCAGTAGAATTTTCAAAATGGCGAACTGACCGTGTAAATGAATTTATTCTTGAGGAAGAAGGATTTACAAAAAGAGGAGCACGTATTACGGATATAGACGCAAATACTACTTTTAATACCTATACTTATTTAAATAGCCCTGAAAATGCTTATGGAGGAAATGCTGAAATTACCCAAGGAGGCAAAACTTCTGAACGTAAGTTAGACAGGGACAGCACAGGACTATACGTGCAATTAAAAGATGGTTTATTACTTCCTGATTACCGTCTGCCTACAGAGGCTGAATGGGAATATGCTGCATTAGGACTTGGTAGCTTAAGAAGTTATAACGTTTATAGAGGAAAGAAAAAATATCCTTGGGATGGTCAATACACCCGATCTGGAAAACGTAAAACCAGAGGAGATCAAATGGCTAACTTTAAACAAGGAAAAGGGGATTATGGTGGAATTGCAGGATGGAGTGATGATGGAGCTGACATTACAGCTGCTGTAAAGTCTTATGAGCCTAACGATTTTGGTTTATATGATATGGCAGGAAATGTTGCCGAGTGGGTTGCCGATGTCTACAGACCTATTATTGATGACCAGTTTAATGATTTCAATTATTTCCGCGGAAATATTTATACTAAAAATGCCATTGGAGAAGACGGAAAGGTGCAAATAGTAACTTCTGAAAACATCGTTTATGACACCCTAAGTAACGGACAAATTGTGGCACGAAACCTTCCTGGTGAAATATTACAGGTTCCTGTTACAGATGAGGATACTTATCTTAGAACCAACTTTTCAGATAGTGACAACAGAAACTTCAGGGATGGGGACAGAAGATCTTCCAGAAGTTTTCAGGCATTTAATGAATTTGATAATGAAGAAGAATCTGAATCCAGTCTCATGTACAATTCCCCGCAACATTCTGTAGAAACAGATAGTATAGGAAACTTAGATCGGCAGTATGACCAGGCTAATGACAGAACGACATTAATTAATGATGAAGTGAGGGTATACAAAGGTGGTTCTTGGAGAGACAGAAATTACTGGCTGGATCCGGCACAAAGACGTTATTTTCCTCAAGATATGGCAACAGATTACATAGGTTTCAGAAATGCAATGTCCAGAGTGGGATCTAAATCTCAAAAAAGAAAAAGCCCTAGAAACTAATTATTTTTATTTTATTTAAAGTTTAAAGCCCTGTCCGTTGTTCGGTATAAGGGCTTTTTTTATACCTTTATTTTATGACAACAGAACATCTTCACAAAATATTTTTAAAACACCCACAAATTTCTACAGATAGCAGAAAAATTCCTGTTGGAGCTCTTTTCTTTGCTTTGAAAGGAGATAATTTTGATGGGAATGCTTTTGCGTTACTAGCGATAAACGATGGCGCTGCATATGCAATAATTGACAATGCTGATTACCATCTGGGAAATGAAAAAACTATTGTTGTTGAGAATTCACTAAAAGCGTTACAAGAATTGGCTGCATTTCATAGAAATTACTTAGGCATACCTATTCTAGCTTTAACCGGCAGTAACGGAAAAACAACTACAAAAGAATTAATTAACGCAGTTCTACAACAAAAATATAAAACCAAGGCAACTTCCGGAAATTTTAACAATCATATAGGCGTGCCACTTACACTGCTAGCTATGAATACCAGAACAGAAATAGGAATTGTGGAAATGGGCGCAAACCATGCAATGGAAATTGATTTTTTATGTAAAATAGCAAATCCTGATTATGGATATATCACAAACTTTGGCAAAGCACATTTAGAAGGTTTTGGAAGTTTGGAAGGAGTTATAGAAGCCAAAACAGAACTTTATAGAAGTCTAAATGTTAATAAAAAGAATGTATTTGTTAATTCAAATGACCCCATTCAATTAGAGAAAACCAAAGGCATGAAAACATTCTCCTTTGGCACTAAAAATACAGAAAGTGATGTACAGTATGAATTAATAGATGCCAATCCATATATCAGAATAAAATTTTCTGATATGGTAATATCAAGTAATCTCATTGGCATCTATAACGCCCCCAATATTGCTACTGCAATTGCAATAGGAATTTATTTTGAGGTACCAAAAGATGCCATTAAAAAAGGGATTGAAAATTACATTCCCACTAACAACAGGTCCCAAATAATAAACAAAGACAGTAATACCATAATTTTAGACGCTTATAATGCAAACCCCAGCAGCATGCTTGCCGCAATTGAAAATTTTAAGCAACTACAAGCTACAAATAAAATACTTTTTTTAGGAGATATGTTTGAATTGGGGAGCCAAGCCGAAATGGAACATCAGAATATTGTAAATCTTGTTGCAAATTATGATTTTAAATGTATTTATTTTATTGGTAAAAACTTTTATAAGACTGATGTATCAACCGGAAAAGCAATAAAATTTGAAACATTTGAAGAAGCAAAAGCGCATTTAGCAGATCAAAAAATCACAAACAGTTCTATCTTAATAAAAGGCTCTCGTGGAATGGCTCTAGAGCGCTTGTTGGATATTTTATAAAAATATTTAAAAATAGCGTGGGTCATACTGGATTCGAACCAGTGACTTCCACGTTGTCGACGTGACACTCTGAACCAACTGAGTTAATGACCCTTGAAATCTTGCTCTAATGTAATAAAAAAACCCACACTAACAGTGCGGGTTTATTTGTGGGCGATGAGGGGTTCGAACCCCCGACCCCCTCGGTGTAAACGAGGTGCTCTGAACCAGCTGAGCTAATCGCCCGCTCTTTGATTAAGCGGATGCAAATATAGCAGACTTTTTCTATTAGAACAAAAAAAGTTTGATAAAAATTAAATTATTTCAGCAACCACAAAAGTACTGCCTCCTATAAATATCACATCTTCTTGAGCAGCAACTTTTAAAGCAGCTTTATAAGCACCTTTAACCGAACTGTAATTGTTCCCTTTAAGTCCAAATGCACTGCCTTTTTCCATTAAAATTGAAGCATCTAATCCCCGGGGAATGTCCGGTTTACAAAAATAGTAGATGGCATCTTTTGGGAATAATGGCAAAACTATAGTTAAATCTTTATCTGAAACTACTCCTATAACGATATGTAGTTTTACAAACTCTTCTTCCTTGAGTTGTTTTAAAACATAGTGTAACCCTTCGGCATTGTGGGCGGTGTCGCAAATCACTTTTGGATTCTTATTAATAATTTGCCATCTTCCTTGAAGTCCAGTATTTCTTATCACATTTTTAAGTCCGTTTTCGATATTTTTTACACTATATTTAAAATTGGTATTTTGCATTAAAACTTTCAGTGCCACTGCTGCCGTTTGACAATTTTTTTGTTGATAGTTCCCCAATAAATCCAACTCATAATTTTCCATTATTTCTGCTTCTGCAAAAAATATTGGGGCTTGATTTTTAGATGCTGTTTTTTCAAAAACAGGTTTTGTTTGTTTTTGCAATTCCCCTATCACTATTGGTATTTTCGGTTTAATAATTCCGGCCTTTTCCAATGCGATTTCTGCTAGTGTATCCCCTAAAAATTGAGTATGGTCTTTTCCGATATTAGTAATAACAGAAAGTTCAGGTATAACAATATTAGTGCTGTCCAGCCTTCCTCCCATTCCTACTTCAATAATAGCAATATCTACTTTTTGATCCCTAAAATAGGCAAATGCCAACCCTACAGTCATTTCAAAAAAAGAAAGGGCGTGCGTTTCAAAAAAAGGCATGTTCGTAGTTACAAAAGAAGTGACCTCTTTTTCAGGAATACATTTTCCATTTATTTTAATGCGTTCTCTGAAGTCTTTTAAATGGGGCGAAGTATATAATCCCACTTTATATCCAGCCTCTTGCAAAACAGAGGCTAGCATATGGGTTACAGATCCTTTACCGTTAGTGCCGGCAACATGAATACTTTTAAAATCTCTTTCTGGATTGCCCAAATATTTGGCAAGTGCCAAAGTGTTGTCTAAATCCTTTTTATAAGCGACAGTACCCACTCTTTGGTACATAGGAAGTAGGTCAAACAACCACGCTAATGTTTCTTTGTAAGTGATGGCAACTACTTTTTATTAATGATTAATTTTTTTGTGACAGTAGTGGAACCTCGGGAAACTCTGAGAAAATAAATACCGTTATTTAATTTATTTATCATAATTTGATGTTCCATATTAGGTGTAAGCAAAGATTCTTTTTTTACTTCTTTTCCTAACTGGTCAAATAAAATTATGCTATATTTTTCCTGTGTATTCCCTATAAAAATAGTTACAAAATCAGATGCAGGATTAGGATATATCTTAATTTCACTTTCGGAAATAAAATTTGAAGTAGAGAGAATATTTCCTGAAATATTCATTTTATAACTGGACCTACCATAGGTAGCTGCAAATAAGGTCTCTGATTGCTCGTGTATATGAATGTCTGTAACTACTACAGAGGGTATATCAGCCCCAAATATTACCCAGTTTTCACCTTCATCATCTGAAGCTAAGACGCCAATATCTGTTGCAATAAACAAATTTCCATATATATCCTTTTCAATATCATTTACAGGAACATCTGGTAATGAAGAGGAAATATCCTCCCAATCTCCTCCAAAATTTGTACTTCTGTATATATGACCAGTATACTCTCCATACCGGTAACCGGAAAATGTGACATACACCTCATCGATATTTTCCCTGGAAGCCAAAACTTTAGTAACCCATCTATTAGGAAGATCGTCTGAAATTTTTGTCCAGTTATTTCCACCATTTTGAGTTACCCACACATTTCCATCATCTGTGCCAACATAAATTACAGAGCTATCTATAGGAGAAACACTTATAGATATAATAGTACCGTAAACTATATTGCCTGTATATGGCCCGTTACTAAGATCAGGACTTATAGCAGCCCAGTTCCCGGCAGCATTTGTGGTTTTGTACAAGCGATTTGCTCCATAGAATAAAATCTGTGAATTAGCGGGATCAAAGGCAACTGGGGTATCCCAGTTTTTTCTGTCCCCGGAAGCTATGCCATTTGTTGCGTTGAAGAAAGAAACTCCGTTGTTAGTAGATTTTATTAAATTCCCATATTGGGATAATGCATAAATAATATTCGAATTTGTAGGATCAACTAAAGGCTGAAAACCATCTCCTCCAGTTATGATTTCCCAGTCATTCGAGCTGCCTGTGGTCGTTCGCATCGTACTATTATCTTGGGAACCTCCATATATCTTATTTACATTTTGAGCATCTGCATGAAATCTATAGAATTGGGTAATGGGAAGTGTAATATCTTTTACAGAAGATATACCATCATTAACGCTTTTATAGAAACCGCCGTCATTACCCAGCAATACTTCCCCTGTTGCAAGAGGATTAAATGCTAATGCGTGCTGGTCTACATGAACATTTGGAAAAGAATTAAACCAGGTAGATCCTCCATTTGTAGATTTCTGAACCGTTAGTCCTAAATAATAAATAATGTCTTCATCTACCGGGTCAATAAAAATACCTTCAAACCACCAATGAAAACCAACATTTGTCAAAGGATTTGAATTTACCTGTGTCCAAGTAGTGCCTGCATCATTAGTGCGATACACCCCTTGTACATTTCCTATAGCATCAGCATACATAGCATAAAGCACATTAGGATTTGACTTAGAGATATCAATGCTTATTCTGCCTTTCTGAGAGGGAAGAAATGGCAATCCGTTTGTTAATTCAACCCAAGAGGACCCGGCATTTGTTGTTTTATAAATTCGAGAGGTTTCTCCCCCATATTGTCTGACATTGGGTCTTCTTGTTCTTTCCCAACTAGACACGTAAACGATATCCCCATTGGTTGGATGTATTGCCATATCAATAATCCCTGTAGAATCACTAACAAAGAGTACTTGTTCCCATGTATTACCTCCATTTATTGTCTTGTAGACCCCCCTATTAGTATCTTTTCTAAATAGAGGGCCCATTGCCGCGACAAATAAAACATCCTCATTATTAGGATCCGTTTTTATTTTTCCAATACTTCCCACCTCTGATAATCCTTTAGATTCCCACGTTAGGCCGCCATTTTCACTTTTATATACACCATCACCATCATATGCCAAAGACCCCCCACCTGCGTTTGGCTCACCTGTACCAGCCCAAACTATATCATTATTTATTGGGGATATTTCTATATCTCCAATAGAAAGCATTTGTTGTTCATCGAAAACAGGTGTCCATGTATTTCCTCCATTAGTTGTTTTAAATATTCCCCCGGAAGCTGCTCCTACATAATATATATTTGGGTCTAGAGAAGCAATTTCAATATCTGTAATTCTTCCGCCTATGTTTTCCGGACCTGCAAATTCCCATATTTGATTAGAGTTTCTATTTTGTAAGTTTTGTTTTTGCCATTGTAATGCCGATGCGTATGCATTCTCCCTAATTGTACCTTCAGGATAGGCCCTTTGCATAAAAAAAATATCCTTTGGGAGTTTTGTTCTTTTTGTCTCAACGACTGCTGTTTCAGAAGAATTCGTGCAGCTTAAAAAAAGTATACTTAAAAATAATAGTAATGTGCGAGCCATGGTCTCTTTATTTAAAAGCTAAAGATAAATAATTATATAGGAAATTGGTAAAGAAAATATTATTCTGAAAGACTAAATCGGTAAATAATTTGACCTATTTGTCTGGCCGGTGCTTTAGCATCACTGTTAAACTTAGTTTCTAAAGCGGCTCTTCTCGCAGGATCTAGCAAACATTTTGAATTATTGGTAGTGCCCCTAACCCCTGGTATTGCTTTAGTAACATTACCATTTCTATCCACATCAATGTCCACCACAACTATTCCCTCTTGTTGACAATCTGGTATTATTATTCTTTTATTAATTGCCCTACGTCCACCCAAAAGATAATTGCCGTCTCCGTCTAGTCCTTTACCAATGCCATAATAACTGCTTGCATTAGGATCTCCATCAGGACTGCCTTTGTCTCCTGCTTTGTTATCATTGCCTTCACCACCTTGGGCAGTGCCCTCTTGTTTTGGAGCATTAAGAATACTTGACAGTGCATCAGTTGTAGACTTATCAGGCTTTGGTTCTACTTTGGGCTGCACTTTTGGTTTTTCAACAACAGGCTTAGTGACTTCCTTAGGTTTTTCTTCCTTCTTAAAAACAGGGGCTTCTTCAGATTCTTGCGTAACAACTTCTTCCCTTATTTCAGATTCGGGTTGGGATTCTGGTTCTGATGTGGCTTCTGTAGGGGAAGATTGTATGGGTTCTGTGGGTTGAATTTCCCCACTTCCAAAATCTGTCGTGCCAAAGTTTACAGCAATTCCTTGCTCGAGTGGTGGGTCTAAATATTTAAGCCCAAACATAAAAAGCAACAAAAGTATCACCACGTGAATAACTACGGTGATGGTAAAACTTTTTTTCTCTTCTTTTGTTTCGAGTAATGCCATTTTAAATTTTGCTTGAAGATTTTGCTAAAAGACTAATTGGGACGAACTGCAAGTACAATTTTGAATTTATTTCTATTGGCGATATCCATAATTTTTACAGCACTTTCTATAGGAACTCCTTCTTCGGCTCTTAAAATTATAGTAGGATCTTCTATACCTCGCAAAAGAGATTTTATATTATTCTCTACCCCACTCTCTTCTATTCTAACTTTATTGACATAAAAATCTAAATCCTTAGTTATACTAACCGAAAGATTTTGTTGATTTGTGGTTTTACCTTTTGCTTTCGGAAGTATCAAATCTAGAGCATCTGGAGTTATTACAGGAGAGGTAAGCAAGAAAAAAACCAATAACAAAAATACAATATCTGTCATGGAACTCATGCTGAAATTAGGGTCGACTTTATTTCTTCCTCGTAAATTCATATTAAGTAGGCTCGTTTAATAAATCCAAGAAATCTACTGCATTGGCTTCCATACTGTGTACTACTTTATCTGTGCGCACAACAATGTGGTTGTATCCCATATAAGCAATAATACCTACAATTAAACCGGCTACTGTTGTAGTCATTGCAGTATAAATACCCTCTGCAAGGACACCCATTTCTGCCTGACCGCTGCTCGTTGCTAGAGCGTGGAAAGCAAGTACCATACCAATTACAGTACCTAAGAAACCAATCATAGGGGCAGCACCAGATATGGTTGCCAACACGCTTACATTTTTTTCTAATTTGTATACCTCGAGTTTGCCTGCATTTTCTATAGCTGTATTAATATCTTCTAAAGGGCTTCCTATTCTGGAAATACCTTTTGCCGTTAATCTGGCAACAGGAGAATTGTTCTGTGCACAAAGAATTTTAGCCGCCTGAAGATTTCCAGAAGCGACGTTTTCACGTATTTGGTGCATAAAATTCTTATCCACTTTAGAAGCAGCTTTTATCGCAAATATTCTTTCAAAATAAATATATACCGCAACAAATAGCAACACAAAAAGTATAGCAATAATAATTATACCCCCGGTACCCCCGCTTAAGACTAAGTCAATTACTGAAAGTGTCTTCTCAACAGATTCCGGTTCTAATTCTTGTAAGGCTTCCTGAGCGCCTTCTTGCAAAAAAGTTGTTAGCATAATTTGGATAAAAATTAATAGTTAAAGAGTTTGTTTAATAACGATGTGAAGATATAAAAATTGCTCATCTAATAAAGTGTTCTATGAAAATAAAGCATACAGCTCCTGAAATAAATCCTGCTAGGGCTAAAAGTGTTATATTCCTTAAATACCATATAAAATTTATACGTTCCATTCCCATTGCAGCAACTCCTGCTGCAGAGCCTATTATTAGCATACTTCCTCCAGTACCGGCACAGTAAGCTATAAAATGCCAAGCTGCTGAATCCTTGGGAAAATCATACATTGCCATGGTTGCTGCAACTAAAGGAACATTATCAAGCACAGCAGAAAGAAAACCTAAAGCAACAATTACAACATCCATGTTGGGCAAAAATGCAGTTAAAGCTTCCGCAGCATATCTTAAAGTACCTACAGATTCGCCATTAATACTCCCATATACTAAACTTTCCAAAGCAGAAACTGCCAGAAGAATTCCCAAAAAGAAAAGAATGCTTGAAAATTCAACTCTTGACAAAGCTTTATGAGCAGAATATTTGTGTTTATCGTTCTTTGTATAATTCTTTACAGGCTTTACATATTCTGAAATCAACCACACAATACTCAAACTAAACAACATGCCTATGTATGGTGGCAACCCTGTAATGCCTTTAAAAACAGGAACAAAAAGTATTGCTCCAAGACCCACATAAAGCATTTTTTTACTACTTAACAAATGTTCAGATTCAATATCTGCAAAATTGGTCTTCCGGGATGTCTCCCCACGGAAAGCTTTCATTTTAGAGGCTATTAAAAAGGGAACCACAAAGCATAAAATGGAAGGCAAGATTACATATTCAGACAGACCTACTGCGGTTACTTTCTCATTTATCCAAAGCATGGTTGTGGTAACATCCCCAATGGGCGACCAGGCCCCTCCTGCATTTGCTGCAATTACTATTAAAGATGCATACCAAATGCGGTATTCATGCTTAGGGATAAGTTTAGTTAATAAGGTGACCAATATTATTGTCGCAGTAAGATTATCAATAATAGCAGACATTAAGAAGGCTAAAACGCCCAGAGTCCAAAGCAATTTTACTTTACTGGTTGTGGTAATAGCACTTTTTATAATATCAAAACCCCTGTGTAAATCAATAATCTCTACTATTGTCATTGCGCCTATCAAGAAAAAAAGAATTTCTGCAGCATTACTGAAATGATGCATTAATATGGACTTAAAACCCAGATTTTTGAATTTCAAGGCTTCCTTCTGCAATATTAAATATGTTTCCTGAAGAATCCACAACGGATAACCAGCCTTGGTTAAAACCTAATGCAATCACTGCCCAAAGTACGGTTGCCATTAACAAAGCAGATACTGCCTTATCTAACCGTAAAGGATGCTCTAAAGTAATGGATAAATATCCTATTACAAAGAGCGTTATGACTAATGCTATCATGAATTTACATTATAATAATTGTTTTAGGGCTATTTCAAAAGCAGTTTTGCTGATTCCGGTTTTATTGCTGTTGTGGTCAAACGTATTTTGAATGGCATTTTTAATAGTCATGGAAGTATCATTAAAAATAGCATCATCTGTCATTTGCACACGGCGCTCCATAAAATAAGCAAATACCCTGGCCATTCCACAATTTGCAATAAAATCTGGAATCACACTCACTTTTGCATCTGCATATTCCATAATGGGTCCAAAGAAAATTTCTTTATCAGCAAAAGGCACATTAGCACCACTGGAAATAACTTCTAAGCCGGAATCTATCAAGGCATCTATTTGTGATTGCGTCACTAATCTGGAAGCCGCGCAAGGCGCAAAAACCTCCGCCTTAAGATGCCAAATTTTTTCATTTATCTCCTTAAAAGGGATCATCTTTTCGGCTACTAAAGTGTTGCCGTTTTTATTTAAAAATAATTCTTGAATTTCTTTAAAACTGAATCCGTCTTCGTTAATCACACCACCTTCCCTATCAATAATCCCTACTATTTTAGCCCCCATTTGTGCCAAATAATAAGCTGCTGCAGAACCCACATTTCCAAAGCCCTGAACAATTGCCTTTTTCCCTTTAATGTTGCCGCCATAAACATCGTAGTAATGTCTTGCTGCTTCAGCAACGCCATAACCCGTGATCATATCGGCAACGGTATATTTTCTGGTAACATCAGGAGAGTAAACAGAATTTTCCAAAACTTTTATTACCCCTTGGCGCAATTGACCAATCCGGTTAATTTTATCTGCTTCGGTAGGTTGAAAGTGACCGGAGAAAACCCCTTCCTGAGGATGCCATACCCCACAGTTTTCTGTGATGGGAATTACTTCATGAATTTCATCCACATTCAAATCCCCTCCGGTGCCATAATAGGATTTTAATAAAGGGGAAACCGCTTTATACCATCTTTCTAAAACTCCTCTTTTTCTGGGGTCTGCCGGATCAAAATTGATTCCCGACTTTGCCCCACCAATAGATGGGCCGGAAACCGTAAATTTAACTTCCATCGTTTTGGCCAAGGAAAGCACCTCATTTCTGTCCAGACCTATACGCATTCTTGTTCCACCTCCTGCAGCACCTCCCCGCAGGGAATTAATTACTGTCCATCCTTCAGCTTCTGTTTCAGAATCGTTCCAGTGGAAAACAATTTCGGGCTCTTTTTCTTCGTATTTTTTAAGTAAGTCTTTCATTTTTTGGCTTTAAAAATAATGGCGCAAAGATATAAACTTAGCTTTGCATAAGAACATATATTTCATAATAGTTCAAGATTACAATTCCTCAAGTTAAGAAAAAGAAATAGCCATAAAATTACCTAGAGAAACAGTTTTCTATTAAATTTATACCTTTACTGAAAATAGAATTAAAAAATGAAGAATAAATATGTTGACTTTATAACAGACGAGCATTTTTTACATTGTATTGAAAACCTTCATAATTCGTATCTAAGGGCTAAAGCAAACATCAGCAAGAAAAAATTTTACAACAATAAAATTGATACCATCAAGCTGACTTTTGACTCAAAATTTAATAAGATTGATGAAGAAAACATTATTGAAGTTGAGATTTTAAGACAAATAGACAAATCCATAAATAATTCCATTGGTACTTTTCACGAACAAATATTGGGGGGAATTGAAAAATTTGAAATTGGCATATTGAGTGGTTTTGATGTTAAAGCCAAGGACGACACATTATTTGCTGACATAAAGAATAAACACAATACAATGAACAGCAGTTCAGCTGAAAGCTTATTCCAAAAATTAGCTCGTTATGCAGATACCTATAAGCAAGCAAAATGCTATTGGGTTCAAATTTTAGCAAAAGGGAGTTTCAATGAAAACTGGATGGGTGAAATTAATGGAAAAGAATATAGCCACAGTCGTGTATATAAAATTTCGGGTGACCAATTTTATAAATTGCTTTCTGGACAAGATGATGCATTACATCAACTTTACAAAGCATTACCAATAGCCGTTGACGATTTTCTTAAATCAATCAAGGTGAGCAAAGAAATGGAAGAAAATTCTGCATTTGCTGAAATTAAGTATGAAGCAGATAAAAATAATCGAAACGTATTGAACCAAATTACTTTTGAAAATTACAGATATTATTTAGGTTTTGACAAATTGTAATACTGGTTTAAGAATTTGATTAAAGAAAATCCAACTTCGCAACCCAAATTTACTGGAACTGCATTTCCAATCTGTTTATATTGTTGAGCAATTGACCCTTCAAATTTCCAATTATCAGGAAATGTTTGAATTCGAGCATATTCACGTATCGTAAAAGGGCGTGTATCATCTGGATGACATCTTTCGGTTTGTTTTTGTGCAGGACTACAGGTGAGCGTTAAAGAGGGTTCATCCCAACCTATTCTTCTAGCCATACCCGTTTTACCTCCCCCAAGATAAAAACTACCTCCCATATATTCTTTTTGAATTTCTAGGGGTAAATCACGCCAATAACCTTTTGGTGGCACCAAATCAAGAACATCTTTCTTGTATTTTGGATATTTCGAGCCTTCTGATTTGGGAACATCTGTATTGAATAATTTTCCTTTTTTTAATGCATCTTCTAAATTGTAAATCTGTTTGTAGGGTTTAGGATATTCGTAACTAACGTAAATATCTTTTCGAACACCCACCAAAATCAAACGCTCCCGTTTTTGAGGAACTTTAAAATTCACGGCCTTGAGCACCTGAACTGGAACCACGTTATATCCAATTTCATCCAAAATACCAATCATTCCCTGTAGGGTTTTCCCCTTTTCGTGGCTCAAAAGTCCTCTAACATTTTCTCCTACACAAATTGGCGGATTGATTTCTTGCACAACTCTTGCAAACTCATAAAATAGTGTCCCTCGAGCATCTGCTAATCCCAGTTTTTTTCCTGCATAACTAAATGCTTGACAAGGAAAACCACCAGTAACAACATCTACTTTATTATGATATTTAGTAAAATCAAAGTCTTTAACATCTCCTTCCAATATATTCCAATTTGGTCGGTTTTTCTTCAAAGTTTGACATGCCCATTTATCTATTTCATTCAAAGCCACACATTTCAAACCTGCTTTTTCCATTCCTACTGCCAATCCACCCGCACCCGCAAATAATTCTAAGACAGTATATTCATTTTCAGGTTTAACAAAGTTGGAGATTTCTTCCTCAATTACATCATTGAAAAGATCACCCAAGAGTAGGTGAACATCTTCTTTTTTATAAACCCGATAATTTGAAACGGGCTCACGTACTGCGGTTAAAATCCCTTCCTTGTCCCATCGTCTTAGTGTTTCTTTACTTTTTTTAAAAAGTTTTGAGGTTTCAGCCAAAGATAAATATTCATTCATAACCAAGTTATTAAACCTTATACATTGGTTACAAATATAAGAAGTAATCTGAAACAAAAAAAACAAACGGCAATTTTTGAAAACTAATTAAAAATTTCTCCGGAAGAATGATCTGTCCTTGCCCCTGTAACACTTGCCAGGCAGTTGATTTCCCCTCTTACTTTGAGTACGCCTAACAAACCAAAAATAAGTGCTTCTTTATATTCTATAATCTCTTTATCAGGTATTATAATATGAAGATTTTTATGAAAATTTATGCGTTTTAGCAGATATAAATTATAAACACCGCCGCCGGTTACTAAGACCGAAGATCCTTCCGTAAAATTCTCTGCTAGCTGTATGGCACAATGCTCTGTAAAAGTGTGTAACAAATCTTCCGGATGATATTTTTCAGTATTTAATACAGGAAAAATATTTTTGATTACCCATTCTAACCCAAGGGATTTTGGTGGCGGACTTTGGTAATAGGCCAACGCATTTAATTGTTCTAAAACCATACTTATTAATTTTCCTGAAGCAGCAATTTTACCTGCATCATCATAAGTAAATCCCATTTTTTCGGCTAGAGAATTGAGCACGATATTTACCGGGCAAATATCATAGGCAATTCGTTTATTGTCTTTTAAAGTAGATGCATTTGCAAATCCGCCCAAGTTCAAACAATAATCATACGAATTAAAAAGCAGTTGATCGCCTATCGGAACTAGAGGAGCTCCCTGTCCACCAAGAGACACATCCTGTTTTCTGAAATCACAAATTACCTGCTCACCAACCAAGGCAGCTATCTGAGGTAAATTTCCTATTTGCAGCGTAATCCCATCCTCCGGACGGTGCAAAATGGTATGTCCATGAGAACAAACCGCTTCGATATTTTTAATTGCAAACTTTTTAATAAAAGAGCGGATTACTTCAGCAAGATAGCTTGTGTACTCCTTGTCTAAATGATTTAATTCTTCCGAAGAAAGGTGTATTCCATTTTGTAATCGCTCTTTCCATTGATAGGGATAGGAAATGGTCTCAAAACAGTGAATTTCAAAATGCCACTTTGGTTCCGCATGAAAAGTCACACATACTAGGTCTATTCCGTCAAGAGAAGTGCCGGACATGACGCCAATAACCTTATAATTGCTTTTTAAATTATTCATCCATTAGCCATACAAAATTCACACTAAGAGAGATTTTTATGAAAAATCGGCAGAATAAAAATTTAAGATTTAAATAAAATTTGCCGAAGATTCCTTTCCTCCCAAAATTACCAACTATAATTGAATATTTACTATTTTAAAAGTATCTTTGTACTCATTATTTTAGAAATACTTTAAGCACATTACTACTATGGATTTTAATCTTTCCGAAGAGCACATTATGATTCGAGACGCTGCTCGTGACTTTGCAAAAACAGAATTACTTGCCGGCGTTATTGAACGCGATAACCACCAGAAATTTCCTGAAGAACAAATAAAAAAGATGGGGGAACTCGGTTTTATGGGAATGATGGTGCCTGAGGAATATGGTGGCGGTGGTATGGATACGATGGCGTATGTATTGGCGATCGAAGAAATTTCTAAAGTAGATGCTTCTGCTTCTGTGGTAATGTCTGTCAATAACTCTTTAGTTTGTTACGGTATTTATGCTTATGGAAGTGAAGAACAAAAACAAAAATACCTTAAACCCTTAGCTTCCGGACAAAAACTGGGCGCTTTTTGCCTTTCAGAACCTGAAGCCGGAAGTGATGCAACCTCACAAAAAACCACGGCTATAGATAAGGGCGATCATTACATCCTTAACGGAACAAAAAACTGGATCACCAATGGCGGCACCGCAGATTATTATTTGGTTATCGCACAAACAGATAAAGAGAAAAAACACCATGGCATAAATGCTTTTATCGTTGAAAAAGGCTGGGAAGGTTTTGAAATAGGACCAAAAGAAGACAAACTGGGCATACGCGGAAGCGACACCCATTCTTTAATCTTTAATGATGTAAAAGTGCCTAAAGAAAATCGCATTGGTGAAGACGGTTTTGGGTTTAAGTTTGCCATGAAAACCCTTGCCGGTGGTCGTATAGGCATAGCTGCTCAAGCATTGGGCATAGCTGCCGGTGCTTATGATCTTGCAAGAGAATATTCTAAAGTGCGTAAATCTTTCGGCACTGAAATCTGCAACCACCAAGCAATAGCATTTAAACTGGCTGATATGCTGGTAGAAATTGAATGTGCCCGCCACTTAGTGATGAAAGCTGCTTGGGACAAAGACAACGGCAATGATTATGACTTGAGCGGTGCAATGGCAAAGTTAAAAGCTTCTGAAGTAGCAATGAATGTTTCTGTAGAAGCAGTTCAGGTACACGGTGGTAATGGCTATGTAAAAGAATACCATGTAGAACGATTTATGCGAGATGCCAAAATTACACAGATCTATGAAGGAACAAGTGAGATTCAAAAAATTGTGATTTCCAGAGCGCTACTTAAAGATTAAATTCAAAAAAACCAAATTCCAAATTCCAAGATGTACTTTATGGGATTCAAGAATTTGGGATTTGGAATTTACCCTTTTGGTGCTTAATAAATTACAAGAAGAAATTCCAAACCAACCCAAAACGAATCTTCCAATCCCGATAAGGGTAGCCCGGTGCTGAAAAATAGTTTTTCTCCGTAAACATGGAGTTAATATGCTCGAGTTTAAAATAGATGCGCGTCTGGCTTACTTTTGCATTTACAAAGAAATCCACCATAGGGAAGTTGCCAAATTGCTGTTCATTCTGCACATAAAACTCTGCTACAACAGGATCATACCCATCCATATTATATTCCGTAAAATACTTAGCGGTAATACCGGTTTGTAGAAATAAAGCACGTTTAAACAGATGATCTGAAAAATAAAGGCTGCTTCTACCTAACAATTCAGGAACATTAAATACCTGTTCACCGCTTAACACCTGTTGATATGTCAAGGTATTATTCCAGGCAAATTTACCGTAAGTAAATTCTTTGTTAACTTGTACTTTTAAGTAATTTATCCTTTCGTTATGCTGAAAAGGAGTTGTAGTAGTATCAATCGCGTTTCTTGTAAAATAAGTGTAGTCTTCAATTCCTGTATAACTTACTGCGGCATTCAGCAATTTATTAGATTCCAAATCAAATTGCAGATGTTGGGTTTTTACATTTTTAAAGGAGTTTTGCCAGTTATAATTGATGTAATCACTTTGGTAAAGTAAAAAATTATAGTTGGGTGCTACAGAATTTATGTGCACTGTAGCTTTTGCCATATTATCTGCATCCAAACGATAAGAAGCTGTTCCTAAAATGTAATTTCCTTCAAAATCACCCGCAAAATTGATGGCAGCTTTGCCAAACAATTCAAAACCGCGATATTTTTTTTTATATTCTGCACCAGCTTCTAAAATAGTTCCTTGTATTCTGTTGGGAATTCTCCCATCATCTAAAATCAAAACAGAATCATAGCCATAATTAAAATCTGTAAACCCAACAAAAGCCATTAATCTGCCAAAAATATTGTTATTAAAATCAGCATATACCTGCGCATTAAAATCTTCTAAAGTAACTTTATCGTTAAGATCTGCAATGGCATAAGAAGAGCCGAATTCTGCAAATGGCGCCGCCTGATTATAAGAATAAAACTTATCTTCAAACTGAGTGATGTTTCCCAATTTTAATGTAGTGTAAGAGCTAGAATCCCGTACGTTTATAAAAGCGTACTCGTGATCTAAATAAAATCGTTTTCCTTCCAGAACGTTCTCTGCATTTTCAAATTGGACTTCCAGACGGCCCCGATCTCTAAAATCCGGGTCATCATTTATAAAAAGAGGTATAAACGCAGGTTTCAATCCGCCATTTTCTTGATTGAACAAATCCTGAAAAACAACGTGGACTCTGGCATTATAACGTTTATTTACAGATTGGTAGTTACTTGTAAACCTAAAGTTTCCTGAGCTAGTAAGCATATTTTGATAGTTCCCCAAGGAACGAACTCCTTTATAAGCAACTGAAAAATTAAACCTTTCTGAAGTGTTAATAGTAAAAAATGCGTCTAATTGCTGTCCTTGTTCAAAAGCAGTTTTAAAATATAATTCTGTAAGGGGTGTGGGAACGTGATAGTAGTCAATATCTTCTACTTCCATAAAATTAAAATGTCGGCCTCTTGCACCAAATAGTGGCTTTAGCCTAACAGTACTAAAATCATAAGCCAGTGTATTGTAGGCCGGCCCTAGATTAGAAAAGGGCATCAATTCATAATCATCCCTCCTGAGGTAATTGAATTTATAATCTTTGGCAAGAGTTAATGTGGTATCGACATAGGTTGTATCCCTTTCATAAGAAATAATTTTGTAATCTGTTATGGGTGGTTTTTCGCCTTCAAATTGTACATTGATATCCCGTGTGTTTGGAGGCAAATTATCTCCCACATTAATGGGGGTATCCCTTATCTCCCTAATGGGCCTGTCTTGTGAAAATGCCATTGTCCAACTAAAAAGAAGCAGTAAAATAGCAAATAAATTTCTCATAAGGTTGACTTGGAAAATTGTAATATGCACTTACAAAATTTTTTTGCAAATACATTTGAACAATTTTTAATGCGTAAAGTTATTTATTTTAACGCAAAATGGTACTTTTAATTTTTAGAATGTTAGAATTAAAACTAAATACCCATTTATTAGAATGTGGAACAGACGAAGCCGGTAGAGGCTGCCTTGCAGGACCTGTAACTGCTGCTGCTATTTTGTTGCCTGATAGTTTTACTAATCTAATTCTCAACGACAGCAAAAAACTTTCTTTATTAAAAAGAAATACCTTAAAATCCCTTCTGGAAAATGAAGCAATTTGCTTTAGTATAACCCACGTATTTATGGAAGAAATTGACAAAATAAACATTCTAAATGCTTCCATAGAAGCTATGCACAGATGCATAGCTAATTTAAAAACGACTCCTGAATTTATTTTGGTAGACGGCAATCGTTTCAAAGAATATAAAGACATTCCCCACCAATGTATTGTAAAAGGAGATGCTAAATTTTTACATATTGCGGCTGCATCTGTATTGGCAAAAACCTATCGCGATGCTTTTATGGAAAGAATTCACGAAGAATTCCCAATGTACAACTGGAAACAAAATAAAGGGTATCCAACTCTGGAGCATAGAAATGCCATCCGGGAATTTGGCATTACAAAATACCATCGAAAAAGCTTTCGGTTACTTCCCGAACAATTGGAATTTGGATTTCCTTATCAACTTTAAGTTTCCTGCTTTATCCTTTGAGAAATTTTTTACAGTAACTTCCATCTTCTAATTTCTAATATTTATCTTTGTTCAAAACCTTACTATTGATGAAGAAATTCCTATTATTACTGCTATTTTCCATATTAATTTCTTGTTCATCAGACAAAGAGAAAGTGGGCAAACTTACCGATTTTATTCCTGAAAATGCAGCGCTGATTGTAAGGAGCAACAGTATAAAAACCCTAGAGACAGACTTAAAAAACAACACGTTTTTAAATAATTTTTCTAAAACTTCTTTGTATTCTTATCTATCTGATGATATTTTGCATACACGTTATCTGAATCCCATTTCCGAAGTTTTAATTGCTTTCAACATGGAAAATGACAGTAGTTATCAGTATACATTCATAACTAGGCAACATCCTGAATTATTCTTGCTAGATTCTTTAAAAGACAAAAAAATAGAAACCTTAACTTATGAAGATTTTTCCATACAAAAAGTCACAACAGACGAAGGAATTCTTTTCAGCAATAGTACAGACAGTGTTTTTATAGCAAGTTCTTCAGAAGCACAACTTAAAAATATACTCACTAAAAACTCTGAAAGAAAGGGAAATAAAGGCGCTACCCTTGAAAAAATATATGGCACCGGCAGTGGAAATGCACTAACCATTTTTGTGAACGGAAAAAAATTTCCGGATATGTTTTCAGGGTTTTTCCCTAATGCAACAACACAAATCCAAAACTTTGCCAGTTGGATGGCATTGGATATAAATGTTGATCCTGACGAAATTAAAGTAAACGGTATTGCTATTGCACAAGACACCATACCACAATTGCTGGAAGTTTTTAAAGGAACGGTTCCACAAAAAAATGAAATTGCGCGGGTAACGCCCACTTCGGCTTCAGGATTTGTTTCTTATACCTATGATGATTATGAAGTGCTATCTAAAAATTTAGAAATTTTTCGAAAATCCAGCGATACGCTTCCAAAAAACATTGCACTTTTTCAATCGCTCAACGAAATAGGGGTTTCCTTCAAAGAAAATGAAAAAATAGTTGCCCTTCACGCCATTGACGGAAGTATAACTGAAGAATTTCTATATGCATTAGAAAGTGACCATACAGAATTTCGTGATATTTCTATTAAAACCCTTTCTGATTCCGGTATTTTTAATCGTGCTTTTCATCCGCTTATCACTGGAACAAAACCGAAGTATTTTGCACAACTGGAAGACTTTTTTGTATTCACTGAAAATGAAAATACACTTCAAGATATTATTACAGATTATCTTAATGGCACTGCCTTAGCTAATCAACCCTTTTATGAAGCACACACTGCAGAAATAAGCAGTGAATCCTCCATTCTTTTTGTGGCTTTGCACAACAATCTTAAGAATGACGTAGCGGGTATGGCCTCCTCAAAAAATGCGACTTCAATTAAGGACTTGAAGTTTAACAAAAACCCTATGTCTGCCATACAATTTGTTTATGATACTAATTTTGCACACATAAACGGCATCCTAAAAGAAACACAAAGCAGCCAGGCTAGCACAGGGGTTTCTCAGGCATTTGCCATTACTTTAGAGAATACATTGCTTACAAACCCCCAATTGGTAACAAACCACCTCACTAAAGGAAAAGATATTGTTGTACAGGATGTAACAAACAAACTTTATCTTATTTCTTCCGGCGGAAGGGTCTTGTGGAATAAACAATTAGACGGTCCTGTACTTGGAAAAATAGAGCAAGTAGATTTACTCAAAAACGGCAGGTTGCAACTTGCATTTGCCACAAACAAAACATTTTATATTCTGGACAGGGACGGTGCAGAAGTTGCACCTTTTCCACTGAAATTTAAAGATGCTGTTACCCAGCCTCTTGCTGTTTTTGATTATGACAACAATAGGGATTACCGTTTTATAATTACCCAGGAAAGAGATATTTTTATGTATGACAGCAAAGGAAAAAGTGTGAGCGGTTTTACCTTTAAAAAAGCGGGATCAAAAATCGTACTTCCGCCCAAACATTTAAGAATTGCCGCTAAAGATTATATAGTAATTGCAGAAGAAAACGGAAAATTAAACCTACTGCACCGCACAGGTGCTAGCAGGATTAATGTGAAAACCAAATTCAAATTTGGCGAAAGCGAAGTGTATCAAGAAGATGGTAACTTTGTATTTATCACCTCTGAAAATGCTAAAGTCACCATCAATAAAGATGGTAAAGTAAGCGCTCAAAATTTAAATGTAAGTGCTAAACTTGTATGGGAAATTGTCGGAAAAAACAAAGTAACACTGGAAGATAATATTTTACGCATCAATAACAATCGTGTGGAGCTTCCCTTTGGTCTATATACAAAACCGAAAATTTCTATAAGCAATCAACGTGTATTAATCTCCATAACCGATTTACAACAACAACGCACTTATGTCTATAATTCGTTAAGCGAATTATTACCTAATTTCCCTGTTTATGGAACATCAGCAATGGATATGGGCGATGCTACCAATAATGGCAAGCCCAATGGAGTTGTAAAAGGAGAAGATAATGGCGTGGTACTTTATGAATTGAATTAACGCTTCGGCTCCGCTCAGCAAAATGTATTTAATGAAGAAATACTTTGTACTTCTAACTTCTAACTTCTAACTTTTCAAATATTTCCGCCTTAAAAAGGGTTATAAAATGTTTGAGGAGTTTTTGTTTTACATCTTCTATAGAAACCTCTTTAACACCAAGTTCCACATTCATAGAAGTAACAGCTTTTTCTTTGATTCCGCAGGGAATAATATGGTCAAAATAACCCAGATTTGCATTTACATTAAATGCAAAACCATGCATCGTTACCCATCTGCTGGACCGAACGCCCAATGCACATATTTTTCTGGCAAATGGAGTTCCTATATCAAGCCAAACGCCAGTTTCTCCCGGTGATCTTTCAGATTTTATACCATATTCAGCAAGGGTTAAAATAACCATTTCCTCTAAAAACCGAAGGTATTTATGAATATCAGAAAAGAAATTTTCAAGGTCTAGTATAGGGTAACCCACGATTTGACCGGGTCCATGATAGGTGATATCACCGCCCCTGTTTATTTTATAGAAAGTAGCATTTTTGGCTGCAAGTTGTTCTTCATTTACCAAAAGATTACTCATATCGCCACTCTTTCCAAGGGTGTATACGTGGGGATGTTCCACAAAAAGGAAATAGTTATTGGTTGCTAAACCCGCATCTTCCCTTCTGTTTTTGATTTTGGTATTTATTATGGACTGAAATAAAATTTCCTGATAATCCCAGGTTTCTTTATAATCTTTGGCACCTAAATCTTGTAGCTCGACTCTTTTATTCATAGACTGCAAAGGTAAGTTAGATATTGCTATTAAAGAGTTAGAAAATTTATAAATATACTTTCTGAACTCATTTCTGACCCGGGAAATCTAATTTTCCAAAACTACTTCAATATCCAGCACATCGGGATTTTTCATATATGCCATAAAAGAAGTTTCATAAAAAAGCGTTTTCCTGTCCAGGCTAAAAGTCGCTGTATTCTGAGAAGTGGTTTTAATAGGTTTTGGAAAAGTATAATGCAGTTTATAAATCATCCCTTCAAGCATCATTTCCATACTTTTTAAGCTATCCAGTTCTCTTTGGTGTGCTGCTTTGTCTACAATATAAGCATCCCTTTTAAAAACATTTTTTTCGAAAGAAAAAGCAACTTTTACGCTTTCTTCCTTTTGGGGAGTTTCTTGTCCCGTTGTGGTATTGCCTGATAGAGTGCCTGCTTGATCAAGGCCTTGAAATAAATTGTTTGCTTCTGCAATGTTTTTGAAATTTACAAAGACATCATACATGAACTCCTGCTTTTCAGGATTCATAATTAACCTCAAATTAAAGTCTTCCATTTTTTTCAAACGGTCTTGTTCTTCTAAGGACAATAATGCAATACTATCTTTCTTTTCAAAAAGCATTTCCCGGAAGGAAATCACTGTATCGATTGCCACTACTCCATCTTCCTGAAAAGATTCTCCGCCAAAGGACATTGCCTCTGATGCATCCATTAAAATGGACATTCTCCCGGAACCATCTTCCTCAATCACCAAGGTTTCTGTAAAGGTACAGCTTATCAAAAGTATAGAAACTACTAATAAAATAAGGAAAGTAAATTTTTTCATAGGATTAATTTTTAGGATTATTTAAAATTATTAAGGCTGCTATTATACCGGGAACCCAACCTAAAATTGTTAATATCAGAACAATTAAAATAGAACCACATCCTTTATCTACAACAGAAAGCGGGGGAAAAACTATCGCTAAAATCACTCTCCAAATACTCATAATTTATTAATTAATTTTATATAGAATAAGTTGAAATAAAATGCAATTTGTTACATCGCAAGATACTTGATTTTATCTTTTATATTTATAATAAAAATTACACTAACTTAGTACAATGCACAAGACCTTTATTATACTCGCTGTTTTATTATGTTCATTATGCGCCTCTGCGCAATTTTCGTTTTCTGGATATGTAAATTTAGAAGAATGGGAAGAGGATGTATACTTGTCTGTTATAGATGATTATAGAAGAATATCAACACCCTCTTCAGAACAAATTTTATGTAAAATCAAAGTAGATACGTCCGGGTATTTTGAATTTACAGGCAACCAGTTACGAAATGAAAATAAAATTTATAGAATTCACGTCAGCAGTTGCGAGTCTGATGTCCAAAAAGAGAAACCTTACGACCTGAGCTGTAAAGTTACCAGACAAGTATTATTTGTTGCTAAAAATAAAGACTCTATTTTCTTTCCGCTTTCTTTTGATGATCAAATTTTTTGCAAAATGGAAACAAACAATCCCAAAGCACTGACTATCATTAAAGTAGATTCTCTAAAAGAACAAATGAAATATGTTTACAGCGAATTTACCACAGAAGAAAATAGAAAAGAAAACAATAAAAAATGGTTTAGAAATTTGCAGGAAATTGGCTCAAAGTCAGGAGAGCCGCTTGTGGAAGTCTATATTTATTCATTTTTATCAGACCGAGAGAACAACTTTCACGCCTTTTATTTACAGGATTTAAAAAATAACCCTTATTATATGGAACTTCAAAAAAGACTGGAAGATACTTATCCTAATTCTACCTATACCAAACAATATAAAGGAGAACTTATGGGGGATACGTTTATGCAAACCGGCAAAATTGAAAAAACTACCACTTTTTGGGAATATTTAATGTACTTCTTAATTATCGCCTCTTTGATTGGAAATTTAGTTTTCTGGGTGTTTTTCAAAAAGAAAAAAACTAACGAAGAAGAATAATATTTCCGAATACACTTTCATATTCTCTTTGGTTCAAATAATTATCTTTTACTTCCTTATCTTAAGTTGTAAAATTTTAGTTAAACCAATCTAAAAGAAGTCACTATATTTTTGACAAATAATGTAATTTTGCAGCTGTCTGTCAAAAAAGACAGGGTTAAAATAAACAAGCATGCAACTATCAGAACAAGAACTTGTAAGAAGAGAAAAACTCTCCCAGTTAAGATCCTTAAACATCAACCCATATCCTGCGGCTTTATTTCCGTTAGACCATACTACCAAACAGATAAAGACGACTTTTGAAGAAGGAAAAAAGGTGATTATTGCAGGAAGACTAATGTCCAGACGTATTCAGGGAAAGGCTTCTTTTGCAGAATTACAAGATAGTGAAGGTCGCATTCAGGTATATTTTAACCGTGATGAAATCTGCAAAACAGACGATCATACCAAATATAACGATGTTTATAAAAAACTGTTAGATATAGGTGATTTCATTGGTATTGAAGGAGTTTTGTTTACTACACAAGTAGGTGAAAAAACAGTAATGGTTAAAGATTTTACCCTTTTGAGCAAATCTTTAAAACCACTTCCCTTGCCTAAAACCGATAGTGAAGGCAATACTTATGATGAATTTAATGATCCTGAAATGCGTTACAGACAACGTTATGCTGACCTTGTAGTGAACCCTCATGTAAAAGAAGTTTTCATAAAACGCACCAAGCTCTTCACAGCAATGCGCAACTTCTTTAATGACAGGAATTATATGGAGGTGGAAACGCCTATTTTACAATCCATACCCGGTGGTGCCGCTGCAAAACCATTTATAACGCATCACAATGCTTTAGACATACCATTATATCTGCGCATCGCAAATGAGTTATACCTTAAAAGATTAATTGTTGGTGGATTTGACGGCGTGTATGAGTTTTCAAAAAATTTCCGGAATGAAGGTATGGACAGAACCCACAATCCTGAATTTACTGCAATGGAAATCTATGTAGCTTACAAAGATTATAACTGGATGATGGAGTTTACAGAACAACTGATAGAACACTGTGCCATTGCCGTAAACGGAACTTCTAAAGCTACTTTCACAAAACACGAAATTGACTTTAAAGCTCCCTATCCTAGAGTGACAATGACAGAAGCTATCAAACAATTTACAGGATATGATATATCCGGAAAAAATGAAGAAGAACTTCGTCACGCTGCAAAAGAAATGGGTGTTACTGTGGATGAAACCATGGGTAAAGGAAAATTAATTGATGAAATCTTTGGGGAAAAATGTGAAGGAAATTTTATCCAGCCCACCTTCATAACAGACTACCCTAAAGAAATGAGTCCATTATGCAAGGAACACAGAGACAATCCAGAACTTACCGAACGTTTTGAATTAATGGTCTGCGGAAAAGAAATAGCAAATGCATACACAGAGTTAAACGATCCCATAGACCAACTACAACGATTTGAAGAACAAGTGAAATTGAGTGAAAAAGGGGATGACGAGGCGATGTTTATTGATCGCGATTTTGTTCGTGCATTAGAATATGGCATGCCCCCTACTTCCGGATTGGGAATCGGGATGGATAGATTGATTATGTTTTTAACTAATAACCCCTCTATTCAAGAAGTACTTTTCTTCCCACAAATGCGCCCAGAACGTAAAGTAGAATTAACGGAAGAAGAAAAACTGATAGTAAACATCTTAAAACCTAACAAAAAAATGAAGTTAGAGGATTTAAAAACCAAGGCAGATTTATCCAACAAAAAGTGGGATACTGCCATAAAAGGATTGACCTCTAAAAAAGTTGCACAAGTAGAAAAAACGGAAGAAGGGCTATTTGTGGAAATGAAATAAGTTTAGACTTAACACCAGGATTATTAAAGGAATTTCATAAATGAAATTCCTTTTTTAGTTTTGGGCCATAGTTAAAATAGGTGCAAAATTATCTTTCCCATTAAACTAATTGATTAAAATCTTGTCTTAGCTCTATAAACCTAAAAAATGTAAATTATTATGAAAAAGTTAATCATGTTAGTTTTGGTCCTTGCAACAACAATAGGATATGCACAGGAAAATAGACTTGAAAAAGCAAAAAAAGACTGGACTCCTGAGCAAATGGCAGAAAAAAGAACCAATAAAATGGTTTTTGAATTAAGCCTGACAGATGCACAAAAAGAAAGAATTTATGCAATAAACCTTCAGAAAGCTAATGAAATGAAGGCTAAAATGGAAGCAAGGGGTGAAAATAGAAATGAATATATGGAACAAATGAAAGCTATATTAACAGAAGCGCAATATACTAAGTGGATGGAAACCAAATCTAAATCTAAAGGAGATAGAAGAGCAAAATTCCAAAAAGACAAAAATTAATTAATTTCCCTCTAAAGCTTTAAAAACAGAACTTTACAGCCAAAGTTCTGTTTTTGGCTTAATTATTGTAATGTGTTTAAATATAAATTACTATTTTAGTAGTCATTAATATAAACCAAATCAAAAATGAAAAAGATAATTACATTAGGAATTTTTGCCATTGTATTGCTTTTTAGCACTCAATCAGCAACCGCGCAAGAGCGTGTAGAAGATATTGCAAAGATGCAAGTTGCTAAACTTAGTGAAGCAGTACAACTTACCGGAGACCAACAAAGAACACTTTTCAGGGTATTTGTAGCTAAAGAATCCGGTTATGCAAAACAAGTGAAAGGAAAAGATATAAATAATGCTGAGGTTGCTCAAGCAAAGGCACAAATTGACGCTAACTTTGAGAAAGAACTTAAAGCTACATTAACTCCTGAGCAATTCAATAAATATAAAGAAATGAAACAATAGTTTTATTTTATCTAGCATTAAAAAGGAGCCAATTTGCTCCTTTTTTTATACCCATATTTTTCTATAATATTTTTGCCACCTTCTTACAAGCATTAACAGTCTTATCTAAATCTGCATAACTCAAAGCATCGGTTAGAAACCAGGTTTCAAAAGCACTTGGCGCAATATAAATGCCTTCTTGTAACATGCCGTGAAAAAATTTCTTAAAAGTTGTATTGTTAGCTTTTGCAGCAGATGTAAAGTCAACAACCTTTTCTTCAGAAAAATGTATGGATATCATAGAACCTATACGGTTGATGGTGTGCACTACCTCATTGGTAATAAGTACCTCACTAATCCCTTTATGAAGGTAAGCAGTTTTTTCTTCCAGAGATGTATATATTGAGGGATTGTTATTCAATTCATTCAACATCGCATAACCTGCGGCCATAGCTAATGGATTTCCACTCAATGTCCCTGCCTGATAGACCGGACCAATTGGTGCCAGATAATTCATTATTTCTTCCCTTGCTGCAAAAGCACCCACAGGGAGTCCACCGCCTATTACCTTGCCAAAGCAAACAATATCAGCTTTAATGCCAAAAAGTTCCTGTACTCCACCTTTAGCCAGTCTAAAACCGGTCATTACTTCATCAAAAATGAGTAATACATTATGCGCATCACAAAGATTTCGAAGACCTTTTAAGAATCCGTCTTTAGGAGGTATACATCCCATGTTTCCCGGTACAGGTTCTATAATTATACAGGAGATTTCATTTTTATTCGCAAGTAACAATTGCTCAACGCTGTCTAAATCATTGTAAATAGCAAGTAAAGTATCTTTTGCTGTTCCTTTTGTAACACCCGGGCTGTTGGGGGAACCAAAAGTAACAGCGCCACTGCCCGCCTGAATTAAAAAAGAGTCGCTGTGACCGTGATAGCAACCCGCAAACTTGATGATTTTGTCTTTTCCGGTAAAACCTCTAGCGAGTCTTACAGCACTCATACAAGCTTCTGTCCCACTGTTGACAAATCTAATCTTGTCAATATTGGGAACCATTTGAATAGCTAAAGCTGCGATTTGTGTTTCTATTTCCGTAGGCATGCCAAAGGAAGTTCCTTTTTTTGCTTTTTCAATAACCGCATTAACTACGGGCGCATGTGCATGACCTAAAATCATAGGTCCCCACGAATTTATGTAATCAATGAGCACATTTCCATCAGCGTCATAGAGATAAGCACCTTTGGCACTTTCCACAAATATGGGTGTTCCGCCTACAGCCCCAAAAGCTCTAACCGGGGAATTGACTCCCCCAGGAATAACTTTTTCTGCTTCAGCAAATAAAGCACTACTTCTTTTATATAACATAACAGGAAATTTTTAGTTTTTGGGATGTAAATAAAGCACTTGACCGATGCTTATTTCACTGGAAAGTAATCCATTATATTGCATTAAAGTTTCCACAGGTACGTTAAAACGTCTTCCTATTGCATAAAGGGTGTCCCCTTGTTTTACGGTATATGTGTTTACTTTAGAAGTGTCAGGACTTGCTATATTTGCTTCATTCCCTAAAACTTCATTATCTAATTTGTAAAGTTCATAGCGTTCTATTATGCCTATCAATTTGTCTGGATATTTTTGATCTGTCGCATAGCCTGCTTTTCTTAAACCTCTTGCCCAGCCTTTATAGTCATCTTTTTTTAATGAAAATAAATCGTTATAACGCGGCCTAGTTGTTAGGAAAAGGGAATGGTCTCTAAATGAATATTTTGGGTCGTTGTATTTTCGGAAACATTCCTGAAGTTCATCATCATCGTGATGCACTTTATCTCCAGTCCATCCGGTATGGCATTTAATGCCGAAATGATTGTTAGATCTTCTGGATAAATCACCCCTTCCTGCACCAGATTCTAAAATGCCTTGCGCAATCTTTATACTGGCAGGAATCCCATACTGTAACATTTCTTCTTTTGCTATTTCTTTGTAATTTGCTATATATGTCGCAACAATTTCTGCATAAGACGCATTTGGAGTGGGCTCTGCAACAACTGTCTTGGGTGTTTCTTTGACTACTTTTACAGGTTCTTTAGAAACTTCTTTAGGGATTTTCCGAATTACTTCATTTTTATCCACAATTTTTTTTGGTGTTCTTTTTTTAGAACCACACGAGGTGATAATAAACAGGGAAATTAGTAATAAAAGAAGAGTTGGTATACGCATATTAAATAGTAATAAGAGGTAAATCTTTATTTTTTAAAATAATATTCATTCCCGGGATGCTTTGCAAGCCTCCGGTATGGATGGCTAAAATACGGGATTTTTTTGGAATTTTCCCTTCCTTAACCATCTCTGTAATGCCATATAGCATCTTTCCGGTGTATATAGGTTCTAAAGAAATGGAAGTTGTTTTTTTAAAATTATTGATGAAATCAATTAATGTCCGGTTTACTTTTGCATAACCTCCAAAACAATAGGCATCTGTGATTTTCCAATTATCCTTAGATACCCATTGTGCAATATCTTTCTTTAAAAAATCTCCTTTTAATGCAGAAAAACCGATAATTTTTTGATCCACTTGCGATGCGTTAATAATCCCCGCCATAGTTCCTCCTGTTCCTACAGAAACGCATATATAATCATAAATAGTGTCGTGCCTGTTTAAAATTTCCTCGCAACCTTTAACTGCAAGGGTGTTTGTTCCTCCTTCAGGGATAAGATAAAAATCTCCAAATTCATTTGTCATCCCTTCTATAAAAGCACTTGAATTCTTTTGTTTATAAAGTTCCCTGGAAATAAAGTGCAGTTGCATCCCTTGGGATATTGCATACGTAAGAGTGCTATTTTTGCCTTTAGATATTTCTAATTCCTCCCCTCTTATAATTCCGATGGTTTTAAATCCAAAGTTTTTTCCGGCAGCCGCAGTTGCTGCGATATGATTTGAATACGCTCCCCCAAAAGTGAGTAAAGTGTTATGATTGGAATTTTTAGCCTCCTTTAAGTTATATTTTAATTTCCGAAACTTATTACCCGATATTTCCGGATGTATCAAATCTTCTCTTTTAACATCAATTTGAACATTGAACGAAGCTAATTCTTCCAAAAAAACCGGCTGATTTTTATTAGACCCTGACAAACTTAATTCACTAAAAACCATTTCTATAGACATAAAAATAATTAAAAATTAACATTTAATAAGATTTTTCTTACGAAATAATACTTTTAATCGAAAATATTTGTGTTTTGTCTTGCTTTTTTTTTTAAAAATGAACTTTTTTAACAATACATTTACATTCCCAAATCAAAATAACAGATGAAAAAAATTACTTTCAGTTTACTTATAGCTTTTCATATATTTATTTTTTTTACAAATATATCTAATTCTCAAGTAGGATTTGGAACTACTCTACCGGCAATAGGTTCCTTACTGGATATTGACAGTAGTGACAAGGGAATACTTCTCCCAAGAATTCCACTTCTGAACACATTAGATAGCACCACTATTACAGATGGTGCTTCAACAGGGTTACTTATCTATAATACAAACACCTCAGGAGTAGGCACAATAGCGGTTTCTCTGGGCTTTTACTATTGGGATGGAATACAATGGATTAGAATTCAATCAAATGATAATTATTGGAAGATTAACGGGAATGAAAACATTACTGGAGGTATAAACTTTCTGGGGACTACAAACAACAGAAGGATAGATTTTAAAGCAAACAATGTTGATAAATTACGCATTCCCGGAAATGCAAATCAAATTCAAGTATTAATAAATGGAACAAACTCCTCCCCAATGTATAGCTGGCAGGAAGAAACCCAACTTGGATTATGGCGTCCTGGAACAAACAGGCTTGCAATGAGCACGGCAAACACAGAATTTTTACGTATTTCACAAGGAGCAACAAATGAGATTATTGTAAATGAAGGTGCTATAGATTTAGATACCAGAATTAAAACATCTGCTAATGAGCAACTCTTTTTTGTGGATGCTAGTACAAATAGAATCGGTATAAATTCACAAACCCCTCAAACCACTTTTCATGTAGCCGGTAATGGAACGACTTTACGGGTAGAAGAATTAAACCAAACATATAATTCTTTTTACACTAGTAATGATCCCATGCCATTATATGTAGATACTAGTGGTGATATAATGTTAAGGCCTTCACTTGTTCAAAATTTTATGGCATTAAACATTCAAAATTTTATTCCTACAAGCGGTGTAGTAGTTGGAAGAAGTGATGGCTCTGAAGTAAATACAAATATTGGGAATTTACAAACTATAACCTTAACACAAGAATCTGTAGTTCATATTAATTATCAATTCAGTGTGCGGATTTCCAATAATACTCCTACAGGAAATCCATTTCCGAATGATCACGGGGTAATTAATGATGGAGCTCCACGACATTACAGTTCATGGGTTGAAGTCAATGGTGTAGCTACAAGGATTGCTTTTGATTCAGATTATTATACAAATCTTTCCGGTTCTGGTGGGGGGGCTTATGCAGCTGGCTATTTTTATTTAGCAGGTAAAGGTACAATGGTATTGCCAGCAGGCATGCATAATTTTCAACTTGTAGCCCAAACATATGCGGGTACAAATAAAAGTTACCGATTTGTATTTGCTGATACTGCACATGAAAGGTTTCAAATAATCATTCAACGATAAGTAAAATTTCAACTAAACTAAATTCAAAAACTTTAACTGCATGATCCCAAACTTATGAACAATAAATACATTATACCCTATGTAATGTGTTTTTTATTTGCAATTCAAATAACCTACACACAAAATCTTAAAGATGCATCTATTAAAATTGATGCTTATCATAATACCTTAATCAGCCCTTTAAAAACAAATGATGGAAAAAACTTTGTTGATAAGGATTTTTCTAATTGGGTAATCACCAGTGAGCACATAAGTAGCACCAGTGGTGTTCACCACATATACTATCGTCAAGTTTATAATGGCATTGAAGTTTATGGCGCAGAAGCAAGTATTCACGTTGCTTCAAATGGTAATATTATTAATAAAAATAATCAGTTTGTTCCTAAAATTGAAGAAAAGGTTGTTGGGGGTAGAACCCCTGCTTTAAATCCAATAAATGCGGTTATGGCTGCAGCAAACGCTTCTAGTTATAGAATTTCGGAAAACCTGAGAATATTAGAGATAGTAAATTCTAATAATCAAGAATATATATTAAGTAAAGGTGGAATATCAAATACTGAAATCCCCGTCAAACTTATGTATCAGCAAAACCAACAAGGAGAGGTAGTTTTAGTTTGGAATTTATCTATAGACGATATCCATGCCCAAAACTATTTTAGCTATAGAGTTAATGCAACAACCGGAGAAATTGTAGATAAAGTAGACTGGCAATCAAATTGCGGGTTTGAGCATGTTTGTGAAACACACCATCAGGAACATGACCACGATGTAGACCATGAAGATCATCCATCAGATTATAATATAGAGGTTGTTACTATGGAAGAATCCTTGGAAGAGTATTATTCTCTTCTTGGTGGCAGCTACAGAGTTTATGCTATGCCTATTGATAATCCCAATTACGGCATCAGAACGGTTGTCACAAATGTAGATGACCCTATCGCATCTCCATTTGGATGGCACGATACAAATGGGCTAGCAGGGGTGGAACATACAGATAGTAGAGGAAACAATGTTCGTGCTTATGATGATATTAATGCTAGTAATGGTCCTGGAACCTTTGCAGAAGGTGGTGCCTCCTTAAATTTTGATTTTCCACTTAATACTACATGGAGTACTGCTAACAGATCACTTCCTGCCGCCATAACTAATTTATTCTACTGGAATAATATCATTCATGATGTAATATATCATTACGGTTTTGATGAAGCCAGTGGAAATTTTCAGCAAAATAATTATGGAAAAGGTGGAAGTCAGAATGACTGGGTGAGTGCCGAAGCACAAGACGGTCTTGGAACTTGTAATGCAAATTTTTCAACACCTACAGACGGAAATCCTCCCAGAATGCAAATGTATGTATGTAATTCCCGGGATGGCGATTTAGATAACGGTGTAATTATACACGAATATGGACATGGTATCTCAACAAGACTTACCGGGGGAAGATTAAACTCTGGTTGTTTGTCAAATGCAGAACAAATGGGAGAAGGGTGGAGTGATTATTATGCATTACTACTCACCATGAATTCTGGAGATACCGGTGCTCAGGCAAGACCAATTGGCACTTGGCTTGTTGGTCAGGCCGGAAATGGTCCGGGTATCAGAGAGTTTCCTTATAGTACAAATATGGCTGTAAACTCTCACACCTATTTGAGAACACAAACGCACGCAGTACCACACGGTGTAGGGTCTGTATGGGCAATGATGCTTTGGGAAATGACCTGGGGACTTATTGATCAATATGGATTTGACACAGATTTCTATCACGGTGCAGGAGGAAACAATATTTCTTTAAAATTAGTAACCGAAGGTTTGAAATTACAACCTTGTTCCCCCGGTTTTGTCGATGGTAGAAATGCAATACTTGCTGCAGACATGGCATTGTACGAAGGAGCAAATCAGTGTATCATCTGGAATGCTTTTGCAAAGAGAGGTTTAGGGTTTAGTGCTACACAAGGAAGTACATCTAGTAATGTCGATAATATTCAGGCATTTGATTTACCGACCACTACTTTTTCAGCATCAGAATCCTTTTGTGTGACTGAAGGTCTCCAAAATGCCCTAACAGGTGGATCTCCTGGAGGAGGGTCATATTCAGGACCGGGAGTTACTGATGATGGTAATGGAACAACTTATACTTTTGACCCAAATACTGCAGGCGTTGGAAACCATATGGTCACTTACACAAGTATCTGTGGCGGCACCGCAAACATCAATATCAATGTAACTGAAGCTCCAGATGCCCCCTCAGTGACAAATGATACTTTTTGTAGTGGAGATAGTGTAACTTTAACTGCTACACCCAATGATCTAGGTAATCAAATTGAATGGTATGATGCAGCTACCGGTGGAACTCTTCTGTTCAATGGACCATCCTACACTTTTAACCCTGCGGGTACAACAACTGTATATGCTGAAGAGGTCTTAGACCCAATACTGACACCTGCAACAATCACACATTCTAATTCTCAGAGTGTTGGCACTGGTAGTGTTTCTTGTCAACAAGGAACTACAGGCACACATGCCACATCGAGCCATTGGAGAGTTTTTAACCTAGTTAACGATTTTGGTATTACTGAAGAATTTAATGTAAATCAAGTTCAATTTGGTGTACAATCCGTAAATACTAATTACAATTTAACAGTTAGGCTTTATACCCTTAATGGCGCATTTATAATCTCTAATTTAACTTTACTAGGAAGTATTAATATCCCTATCACATCAGCTAATAATGGAACAATAGTTTCTGCTCCTTTTTCAACAACAGTCCCTGCTGGAAGTGTAATAGTTATGGAAATCCATACTCCTGCAAATGGATCAACACTTTTTTTCCCGGGATCTAATGGAAGTGGGCAAACTGATAACTCATACATTTCATCAACAAATTGTGGACTTTCTGAACCGGCAACTCTTGCTTCTGTTGGATTCCCTAATGTTCACTATGTTATGAATATTTCAGGAGAATACAACATTGCCAGTTTATGTACAGGAATCCGTGCTGAAGCTACTGCAACAACAGACAGTACGCCACCTATTGCGATTGCTCAGGATTTTATAGTATTCTTAGACATAAATGGACAGGCTACTATATCATCTTCAGATATTAACAATGGATCTAGTGACAATTGTGCAATTGCATCAATGTCTGTAAGCCCTAACTTCTTTAACTGTTCTGCAGTTGGTAATCAACTTGTTACCCTGACGGTAACGGATACAGAAGGAAACTTTAGTACAGCGCAGGCTAATGTTACGGTCATTGATAATCTTGTGCCAAATATAGGAACTGCTTCAAATCAAACTATAAGTGGTGATGTAAACTGTCAGGCAACTTTAGCCGATTATACATCCTTGGTGTCTGCAGCAGACAATTGTGGCGCACCAACAATCACTCAAAGTCCGGCTCCTGGTGCACTTATTACCGGAACAACAACAGTTACACTTGCCGCTACTGATGCTGCAGGAAATTTTGCTTCCTCTACTTTTGATGTGATTATTGAAGATACAACAGACCCAACTATACAAACAATTGCTGACCAGACCGCTGCAGGAGATGCGTCCTGTCAGGCTACTCTTGCCGATTTTACTGCACTTGCAGTGGTGTCAGACAATTGTGATTCTAATACAACGGTGTCTCAAACACCCGCTCCGGGAACAGTTTTCAGTGGAACAACTTCAGTAACAATAACAGTAACTGATGCCTCTGGAAATGATGCTTCAACAAGTTTTGATGTTTCTGTTGAGGATACAACTAATCCTACCATCGATGCCATTGCTGACCAAACGGTTTCAGGCGATGCTTCGTGTGAAGGAACTGTTAGTGATTATACTTCTCTGGCTGTTGTGGCTGATAATTGTGATGCTGCTCCGGCGGTAACACAATCCCCTGCTGCAGGTACACTTTTTAGTGGAACGACTACAGTGACTTTAACAGTAACTGATGCTTCCGGAAATGATGTTTCAACAAGTTTTGATGTTTCTGTCGAGGATACAACTAATCCTACCATCGATGCCATAGCTGACCAAACGGTTTCAGGAGATGCTTCGTGTGAAGGAACTGTTAGTGATTATACTTCCCTGGCTGTTGTGGCTGATAATTGTGATGCTGCTCCGGCGGTAACACAATCCCCTGCTGTAGGTACACTTTTTAGTGGAACGACTACAGTAACTTTAACGGTAACCGATGCTTCAGGGAATGATGCTTCGA
>Ga0209702_10000423_pt1 | contig 87098 bp, 71 predicted proteins | sample FRY01_FD_187210 | JGI IMG/M metagenome (GOLD analysis project Ga0209702, IMG submission 187210) | Freshwater microbial communities from Lake Fryxell liftoff mats and glacier meltwater in Antarctica - FRY-01 (SPAdes) (version 2) | ecosystem: Environmental > Aquatic > Freshwater > Ice > Glacier...
CAGTTCCAGCCATGCGGCTTGCGGGTCCATGATGTATCTCCCGCTAAACCGCCAGCGTGAGCAGGCGACCAATGCGAGAATCCAGTTCGGCTCGGTCACCGGCGTTTCGAATTCGTCCGGAGATGCGTGTCAACGCATCCACCAGAGCAAACACCGTGAACCGGGAACCACTGGCTGTCACCATGTTGAGAGCTTCGCGGATGGAATTCTGAGGAATCCCCTTACCGGTTAACGCCTTCATCGTGGCCTCACGGTCTTCACCCAGTACAGATGTCTGGGCGACCGTCATCTGCCGCACAAACGCATCCCGTCGCTGATCGCGCGACTTGGCCAGTTGATCCAGCAAGCTGGTGATCTCCGGCAACGCATCGTGGACATTGGCCGTGTGTTTGCGACTGAAGGTTGTGACCTCCATCGCATCCCACACGATGTGATTGGCGCAGATCGACTGAAACCAGAAGGTTTCAATGCCGACCGTGCGTCGTCCGACTTCGGAATTCCAGAGAAAGAATCCCGGAGCGAACGATTCACCACCAATTTCCACCCAGCCGGTTGGATCGATCAGAAAGCAGAACATGTCCTGCTCACCGGCATACAGCCCGGTTGCTCCGTTGAAGCCCTGCTGAGGCGGCACGAAATCTCCCGCATGATTGCGAACCATGTCGAGAAGTTCCGTGTTGTAAAGCCGTGTGTAGCTGGCACCGTGAATCGAGCGAACAAGGGCATGGCCCTTGACCCGGTTCGAGCTACCGCTCGGAGCTTCGAACTCGCTCCCGCTGGTCGCTGGCAGTGAATCAGCGAGACGCGGATCGGATACACTCGGCGTCGGTCTCGACAGCATTGCGTAGTCTGTTGTAAGTACCTGCAGCGGCTTACGACCTTTTGGCAGCGTTTCATGAAACGCCTGCATGGCCGTTGCACAGCGGAGCCGATTCAGCGTGAGCTTATCGACTCGGGCCAGACTACACAGTTGCCCGAAGGACCAGTCATTCAGATGAAACTGACCGGCCGAACCGACCGACAGACCCAACTGGCCATTGTCGAGGAGCGTGGGAGTCACCGTTTCCGGTGGTTCCCAGCGATCCCGTGAATGTTCCTGCAGCGTGCTGCAGTACTGATAGAGCTGATCAAACGAATCGAACGTCTCATCAGGCGCTCGAGAAAACAATTCGCGGGAAGCCCGCACAAGGTTGGACATGGAACGATCTCCAGACAGGGAACAGGGAAACAGAAAAACCTCAGTAAAAACCGAATGTTGCACCACCGGTACTCACGCACGCCCGTTCTGTTGCCGAACTGCGTCCATGAGTGCCGATGTGAGTTCTTCTACCCGTACCTGAATGTCAAAGATCGTGTATCACAGGTGTTGTGAAATGTCGCCTGGAAAGTGTGCTCAATAAAATGCAATGGCTGTCACTTTCTTTGAGTGAGGTCTTTCGCGGCTGACTGTTCCTGCCTTCGTCGGCTGGCATCCATTGGGGCTCGCCACGCCGGGGGCCCCCAATGGATGCCAGCTGATGAAGGCTGCTGGATGAACGACTTCTCTCGATCGCTGACCTGTTGCCCTGAGTTGCCAATGACGACAGCTCACCGGACGCTAGCTTTTGCCCTCCTTCAACCTGCCTTTGTTGGCGGCTTTCCGGAGGGGCTCTGAGCGTCGTTGCATCCACCCGAATGCAAAGTGAGGATGCTTTAGAGTCGCGCATCGCGATCACACCAATGTGATTCGATTCTTGCGTTGAAAAAGTCACCCCACTAATGCGCTAAATCTGCATTCGAGGAACGCATTATCGATGCATGGTAAAAGAAGAAACCCCGGTTTTTCTAGGGTTTCGGTGAGCATCAGAAACGCAAAAAGATACCTTTAAGAACTTCGGAACCGAAGGATGGAGGTTCGAATCACATCCGTCGAAGTTGTTCGTTTTTCTTGATTTATCACAGTCGAATTAAACGCCGATTGAACTAATAAGGACCGCTCGATCAATAAGTGTCCTATAGTCGCCTTTCGCTCCGCGAAAGAACGCTACTTTCGCGGAGCGAAAGGCGACTATTATTGTTCGAGCGATCCTAATCCGTCAAATTGGTCGTTCAATCCGAAACCGTTCGCTCGCTTTGGATTGGCGATTGGCTACTGCGTGATATGGATGGAATGGTCCCGACTTTCTTGCGCAAAGCTGCAGATATTCACAGGGCGAAAGATGTTTCAAAAACCTGGGGCAAATCCGGGGCAGAATTGGCAATTCAGAGCCAACGTGAGTACAATGCGGCTGCAATGTGATTTCACTTGAACGTGTTCTGCAGTAAAGACTTACGATGCAAAAGCAGTGCATCTCCAACGCATGCCCAATGTGAAGTTCTTAGCTTCGAGTCCTACCGGGGGAGCTTGTTTTCGTGATTCGAAAACAGACTGGAACCCAATAAGAGATAAGGACTTGGAGCAAATCGCTTCGAGTCCTTTTTTTTGGAAAATCTGAATCAGTGACAAATCAGTGACGTGCGTTGGATCTGCAGTGATTCGATGTTGTTTCTGATGGTCACGGATTGGATGGATGTTGCCAAAGCGTTGATTTGTCGTGGCTAGCCCGATGGCTGAGTCGCTCGTACCCTTGTCAAAAGCTTCGGGAGACTTCAATCATGGCATCAATTCAACGAGATCCGAGTAGCGTTTTTTACATCTGCTTCCACTTTGGAAAACAGCGGTTCAAGCGATCGCTCCAGTCCACAGATCGACGAAAAGCAGACGCTGCGGCAGTACGGCTTTGATTTTTCCCCAGACCATTACGCAGTCGCTGCTATTGGTTCTCAATGCGATACAAATGCGTCGTTGATCTCAGATATATGGATTTTTCTGCGACTGCCGGGGATGCCATAAAATCCGCATCGAGCACGTTCTTTGCCAGCACTTTGAATTCATCGCCCGCCTGCAACACTGTGCATGTGCCGTTCTGGCCACAGAAATAAAGAGGCCCTTCCGATTCCAGTGGCGATGCGGAATAGTCGCCAGCCAATCGATCAAACCAGATGTCTTCGCCAGTTGTAGGATTCACACAACGGACGATGCCCTTGTCGCTCACAAAGTACAGCCGGTTCTCATGCAGAAGCAGCGAGGGCTTTTAAGGAATCTGCTTATCGGCTTTCCATATTCTTGCAGATCAACCGCGTTTCAAAATTCCCTTGTCCAGTTCTTCAACAACCTTCGCAAGGACAGCAGCGTCTTTAGACTGCATGACGTGCGCGATCCGCGTTGCCGGGATCTTCATGCGGGTCATCAGTTCTTCGGCCGACTCCCACAACCTGGCCTGCTTCTTGGGCGGTGCCAGATACAGATTGGTGACAAGTTCGCTCAGTCGCTGTTCGTCGATCTGATCTTTGTTGTCGTAGTATCGCTTAATGACTTTTTGTTGGAATGAACTGTAGTCTCGATCGGCCATCGTCAGAAACCTGAGGGAAGAATAGAAGAATAAAAGGTTGCAGGCGGGATTTTAGCGAGTCGCAGAAAACATCGAAACATCGAATTCTCAAACCACTTTTCAGACACCACGTTTGTAGAACGGCAATGCAACAATAGTCGCAGGAACAAGCGTGCCTCGCAGGTTCACTTCAACGGCCGTTCCGATCGAAGACGAAGAGATCGGAACATACGCCATCGCGATCACTTTCTGTAGCGTCGGCGAAAATGTTCCGGAAGTCACTTTCCCTGCTTCCTTGCCATCAACATGCACGGGTGATTCTTCACGAGCGATGCGGCGGCCTTCAAGTACCAGGCCGACTCGCGCCATGCTGACGCCGCTGCTCTTGATTGTTTCCAGAGCTGCCTTGCCTGGATATTCAGACTTGTTGAATTTGACGGCGAATTCAAGTCCAGCAGTAAGTGGATCGACCGTTTCGTTCAACTCATGCCCGTACAACGGCATCGCGGCTTCCAGACGCAGTGTATCGCGACAGCCGAGACCGGCTGCAATAACCGCATATTTCGCCCCATGTTCCAGCAGCGTTAACCAGACTCGTTCTGCATCGGCGGCTGGCATCACAAGTTCAAACCCGTCTTCCCCTGTGTAGCCAGTGCGCGACACGACGCCGACGGTTCCGAGGTATTGCATTTCTGTCGCCGAGTAATATTTCATTGCGGCAAGATCGAGATTCGCTGCATCTTTCAGCAGCCCCAGTGCTTTGGGTCCCTGGACGGCGATCATGCCGGTGGTCAGAGTGCAATCGGTGAATTCAATCGCCGCAAATCCCGCTGCGTGCTTAAGCCAGCTAACGATCTTGTCGCGGTTCGATGCATTGACGACCAGTTCCCAGCGATCGGGCAAACGATACACCAGTACATCATCCAGAATACCGCCGTCCTTGCCGCAGACCAGCGAATATCGAACGTCGCCAACTTTCAGCTTCGACGTATCGTTCGTCAGCACGCCGTTCAGAAATGCCTGACTGGAGTCACCACGGAACTGCAAACGGCCCATGTGGGAGATATCGAACAGCCCTGCCGCATTTCTCACGGCATTGTGCTCTTCGACAATAGAAGCATATTGCACTGGCATTTCCCAGCCTGCAAAATCTACCATGCGGCCCAGATGTGCAAGATGCCACTGATTGAGAGGTGTCGTATTCATGGCGGAAGTGTATTCTTCCTCGGCAATACGGGCAAACGCCTTCATTTTCAAGGACTCGAAACAACATGAAATCCGCGCTGCCAAGAATTCTGATCGTATTTCTGTTGTGCTCCCATGTCGCATCCGGTGCCGACGAAACATTGCCCATGGTGGACGGCTGGCCTGGTCTATTGATTCTGTCTGGCGGCAGTGCGGTCCCGGCCGAAGCCGCAGCAGCGCTTAAGGACGCCATTAAAACAGGTGGTTCGCTGGTTTTGATCACCGAGGCCGCTTCTGATCCCTCGACGGTCGCAAAATCCGTGAAGTGGCTGAAAGAACACGAGCTTTCGGACTACGTGACAATTAATTCTGCTTTGTCGGACAGCGAACGACGAACCAAGACCATTCAGGCGATTGACGCGGCTTCAGCCGTGTGGATCGGTGGCGGCCAACAGGCAAAGCTTGCGAAGTCGTTTGACGATGGCAGCGTCGAGGCGGCATTGCAAAAGCTGCTTTTACGAGGTGGAACCGTTGGCGGCACGTCTGCGGGCGCGGCGATCATGTCAAAAGTCATGATTGCGTCCGGGGCCAATGAGCCGACATTGACAAGCGGTTGGGATATGTTGCCAGGGGCAATCGTCGATCAGCATTTCGGACAGCGAAACCGTATGACTCGCCTGCAGACGGCTGTGGAACAGCATCCCGAATGTTTTGGCATGGGAATCGATGAACAAACAGCCGTGTTTGTCAAAGGCCGAAACATCCGCGTGGTCGGGCAGGGAAGTGTCTCACTCCTGCTGGCGAAATCCGAAGATCGAGATCGCGAAGTGCAGCAATTGCATGCTGGCGACTCGGCCGATTTGACTCAACTCCGCCGCGCATCGCGGCGAAGAGTTTCGCGGATTGAAACCGGTGTCCCGCACAATGGAAACAATGCCGCAAATTCCGGAGCATTGGTCATTGTTGGTGGCGGTCCGATGTCTGATGACATCGCAGAAAGATTCGTGGAACTTGCGGGCAGCAGAGACGCACATATCGTTGTGCTGCCAACTGCTGTGGCTCGCGATGAAGCAACTCAACAGCCGCCAGGTTTTCTGAAGAACGCAAAGGTGAAAAGCGTCACGGTGTTAAATCAACGAGGTCCCGAAGAAGTCGTCACAGACGAATTCAAATCCGCGCTGAAATCCGCGACTGGAATCTGGTTCGGCGGCGGACGACAATGGAACTTCGTGGATGCCTATGAAGGAACCGAAGCTCTGGAATTGTTTCGCGATGTCCTGCGACGCGGTGGAGTCATCGGCGGCAGCTCTGCCGGGGCCACGATTCAAGGCGAATTCCTCGTGCGCGGTCACCCGCTTGGAAACACGGTCATGATGGCTGAAGGATATGAACGAGGATTTGCGTTTTTCCCCGGCACAGCAATTGATCAGCATTTCTCGCAGCGCGAACGGCAGCCGGATTTGTTGCCCGTTGTGCGGCGTCATCCCAACATTCTGGGAATTGGAATTGACGAAAGTACCGCCATTGTCGTCACCGGAACTAAAGTGGACGTCATCGGGCAGCATTCCGCTCACTTTGTTTCAGGTCAACAGTTGAAGAATCTTCCGTCAGATCAACCACTGCCCACGACTGCCAAAGAAGCCGCGAAGCTGTACGTTTCAGTCAAGACCGGAGAAACGTTCGACCTGGAATCAATTTACAGATAAGGCGAGCGACCGCGCCAAACGCAGCAGAAGAATCCCATGCTTCGCCTGTCGAAGATTTCAATTGTCTCATTCGCTGCGGCCTTCGTGTTGTCGGCGATGCTCGTGGATCATGGCACGGTCGGAGCGAAACTGCGTGGGCCGGGATTGACGATTGACGAATCGTTCAATATTCAGCAGGGCGTGTATTTGGTTGATGCGTTCGCTCAGCACGGCCCGTTGGTTTTTTCTCCGTCCGGAGCCCATGAAGTTTTCGGAGCACGGGACTATTTGCCCGATCATCCTCCGCTCGGTCGTGTGATACTTGGTGTCGCTCACTATCTAACTTCCTGGTGTATTTCAGGATCCGAATCAACGGCCTACAACGTTCCCGCAGCAAGACTGGGTTCCTGTTTTGCCTTTGCGATGACGGTTCTGTTGTTAACCGAATTCTGCATTCGTCGCTTCGGCTGGGCGGCGGCTATTTGCGTGCCGATTCTGATGATCAGCACGCCCAGTTTACTGGGACATGCTCGACTTGCGGCACTGGAATCTGCAACCAATCTGGCGTGGGTCGCAGCCATGTTGTCTCTGCTGGCATGGTGGACCGATGCACATCCGCCATCGACGTTGCGAGCGTGCCTCTCCGGAGTTTTCTGGGGGCTGTTGCTGCTGACGAAAGTACAAGGCATTCTGCTGCCGCCGATCGTTTTCCTTTGGGCTGTTTGGCGATTTCGCTGGCAGTGCGTGCGACCTTTGGCCTGTTGGTCGGTGTGCGGTGCGGTCTTATTTGTGTCGGCATGGCCATGGCTGTGGCTGGACCCGATTCACAACATTCCGCAGTATCTCGGCCGCGCGTCCGTGCGTCCGACATTGTACTGCTGGTACTTCGGCGAACGTTTTGCCGACAAACAGGTACCATGGCATTATCCGTTTTTACTGACGCTGTTTACGTTGCCCGTCGCCGTGATTCTCTGTCTCATAGCCAGAATCAAACGAAAGCTGCCTGACGCGATTGATCAGCTTCTGTTGTTGAGTATTGCATTTCCTCTATTCGTATTCGCGCTGCCAGGAACGCCCGTCTATGACGGCAATCGTTTGTTTCTGATCGTGATGCCGATGATCGTTATCGTTGCAGCTCGAGCCTTCTCGCCATTCGTGGCGGTGACAACATCAGAGATTCCCGTAGCACCGTCAACGCAGCGTTCGATCACGCGATGGAAGATTGCGGTGCTGGTATTTCTGGCTGTTCAAACGTTCGGTTTGTCCGTCGTGTCGCCGTACGCCATTTCTATGTACGGTCCATTGGCTGGAGGTAACAACGGAGCGGAGCGGCTGGGCATGGAATCCAGTTACTGGTCCGATGGACTCAACGGCAGTTTCTGGAAGCAGGTACCAGAGAATTCGACGGTCTACGTTGCACCGGTCAGCCATCAATATCAACTGCAGGACATCATGTCACTTGTCCCGATCGTCCAACAGCGTAACATCCGCCTCGTTGCGTATGAATACGATCCGGACAAGCAGAAGGGCCTGCTGCTGCTCATTCATCGTTTGGCTGATCTGCGGCCTGAACTCCAGACGGTGCCTGAGGGAGCGACGATTGTCGCTGAAGTGCATCTCGATGCGGTCGTACTCGCGCGGCTGATCGATACCAGCAATGTTAGAACCGCAGTTATTGCGGGTGAATAATGTTTTCGGCGCTGTCAATGCCCTTTCGCAACTCGTGACAATGTCAGGATTGGACGCGTGCATTAAACGCCAGACTTCGGCGTTCCCCGGATCCTCGAAATGGTTCTGCTCCATGAAGCAGCCAGCCAGGGAAGATGTAAAGATCACCGACGCACGGCTTAAAGCTGATCAATGAACGCGAAAAACGCTGTTTGCCGCCGATGAGGAAATTGATATAGCCAGCTTGCCGCCCGTTGATGTAGTTCCTGTGTTCTTCTTCTGGTGCCAACTCGGGCACTTTCAGATAAAGGACTCCTGAAATCTCACCCGAATGAAAATGTACCGGACTCGGTGTCCCAGCGTATTGACTGACAACCCAAAAGACATCGAACTCTATTGCACCCACATCGTCGTTTTCGACACCACGTACGTAACGTCGAATTGATTCGGCGACGACATTGGAGAGTGAATCATCTCCGCCGTAGTCGCAGGCGGATGACGACAAATGGAACTCAGCACCTCGCCCTGGCGTTAGAGTTTCATCAGCAATCGAATTCAAATGGTCAATTAGATCGGCAGAAAGTTTTGTCCGGGCAATGAATGGCCCAAAAGGAGACAGGAAGTCCATTTGAGGCACATCATGCTGACTGAACGTCACCAGTTCAGACGCCTCATATTTCTTGAGACGTCGCGTTTGCTCAGACGGATTCATTTGCAAAGACCATCCTGAAAAGGGCTGAAAGCCGCGGGAACGCTGGGAGTTTATAATCTTTGTGAGCGGCATGCGTGAGCTTGCAGGCTGTCGATTTAATCCTAACCCGAAGCGTCAGCGAGGGATGCTTGGCGAAAAACGCTGATAATTTTATCCCTCACTGACGTGTCGGGTTGTGAAAACCCACTAAATCGACAGCCTGCTTGCCGGTACATGAACGCCGTTGAGTATTCGTTACCACTTCCAGTCAGTCACGCCTTTTAGATTTTGAATGCACTCGGCTGGCCATTCGCCACGACTCAGACGAATAATAATGTTCGCGCCCAAAGCCCACGTGTCTTCGTGCGATTCGTTGTCCATGCCTGCAATGTGGCCGCTGAGCAATACATTTGGCATCGACATCAGTGGACTGCTCGCTGGCAGCGGTTCCACTTCAAACACGTCAAGGCCTGCCGCTCGAAGTTTGCCAGACTTCAGAGCACGAATCAAGGCCGCTTCATCGATCAATGGTCCGCGAGCCGTGTTGATGACGACCGCTCCATCTTTCATCGTCGCGATGGATTTGTCATTGATCATATGCTTCGTCGTTGGTGTCATCGGTGAATGCAGCGAAACGAAATCAGACTTGGCCAGCAGATCCTCCAGCGACACCATCGTGATGTCGTACTGCTTTACGAAATCCGCTGATGGATACGGATCAAATGCCAGTACCTTCATACCCAAACCGACCGCGCGTGTCGCTGTGGCCTGACCGATGCGGCCCAGTCCGACAAGGCCCAATGTGCATTCAGAAATGCGAGGCAACGGAATACGTTTCCACTCGCAACGTCTGACTTCCTGATCCAGTGCCGGGAAACCTCGACCGATCGCCATCATCATCGCGATGGCATGTTCGGCAACTGCATGATGGTTCACTCCCGGAGTCGTAGCCACGACGATCTTGTGTTCGTCGCAGGCTGTCAGATCGATGGCGTCAAATCCGACACCCGCTCGGGCCAGCACGCGAAGCTGTGGATTCGCCGCAATCACAGCAGCCGGATATGGCTCTGATCCGGCGATAATGGCATCGAATCCCTGAATCACTTGCGTCAGGACTTCGTTGTTCCATAAATCCTGAGACCGATCCGGAACCACGCATTCGTATCCGGCATCTGCCAGGAGTTTGAAATGAGGACCGGTCTCACCATTCAATGCCGTACACAAAACGCATACCATAAAGCTTCCCAGATAAGCAAATTTGGTTAAGAGTGGTAATAATTTTCGGAGCGGTCTTTGAACGCCGTCCTGTGAAAATCCCAGAGAAACCCGGATCATTCAATGCGGAACGTATCAGTCAGTCTAAATGCAGACAATCAGATCGAGGTCCAGGTCGGCAGCGAATCCCGCGCGGGGGAAAGTTATTATCTTGGACTCCAACCAGCCAGCGAGAATCATGATTTCCGTCCCGCCACAGGCACGATGCAACTGGTTGGCGAATGGATCCGATTGCTCACCGACCTGAAAGATGGTCAGCAGTTGTTTTTGCCATTCGATTTTTCCGACGAGTACACTCGGTGGCTCACATTGCATCGCGAAGGTCGGGACGTCACGATCATCTTTGGCTGGGCCATGGTCGAAGGCTGGTCGATCTCCCCGCGAGATTTGTCTCAATTTGCGTATGGCGTTCCAGGCTTCATGACTGATGAACCATTTCTTCCGCAGACGTTCTACCTGCCTCGCGTCATCAGCAATCTCCGCAATTGTTACGCGATTCTGGCGGAGCAAGCCTGTCACGAAGAAATGCATCCCATGCCCGGCGGCGAAATGCTGACGTAGATATCAATATGGCCACCGAAACAGCATTCTCTTTTCACCGAGTCACGCAGCAGTTCGACTCAAACGCCAGTCCCGTATTTCGAGATCTCAATCTCTCGATTGACGCCGGGCACTTTGTCACGATTGTTGGTCCGTCTGGATGTGGAAAATCGACGTTGCTGCGACTCATCGCCGGGCTCCAATTACCCACATCCGGAAGCGTCGAACGAAATCAGGGCCGTCTCGGGGAATCCGTCGGCTTCGTCTTTCAGCATCCTACGCTGCTGCCGTGGAGAACAGCCGAACAGAACCTGCATCTGCCACTGGAGCTGGGCACTGCAAGTTCTCTTGATGCGACTGCCAACTCCGGCCATACAACAACTCAACAATTGCTCGAACAGGTTGGACTGTCGGCTCAGGATGCAACCAAGCGTCCGGCTCAGATGTCTGGCGGGATGCAAATGAGACTCTCGCTGGCCAGAGCCCTCGTGACAAACCCGCGCGTACTGCTGCTGGATGAACCTTTCGCGGCCGTCGATGACTTTCTACGCATGCGGCTCCAGGAGGATATTCGCCGACTGCATGAGCATCGAAAACTGACAACAGTCCTCGTCACTCACAACATTCAGGAAGCCGTTTTCCTTAGCGACCGGGTCGTCGTCATGGCAGGTTCTCCGGCTGAAATCAAATCGTCGATTGCCATCACCTGGCCAGGTTCACGAGACGCGGCGTTCCGCAACAGTGACGCATTGATTGATTTCACGCGACAGGTGAGTCGATTGCTTTTTCCGGATTAAAGGGAGTTCACCATCAGGAGTCGGTGATCCGGAAGACATGAATGACAGGCAATGATTCAAACTCATTGTCGCTGGTTTTTCCGGCGTCAACCTGAACCAGGTAGAGCAAATTCCTTTGACGGTCATAGGCAATGCCGCCAATCTGTTGACCACACGTGTTAAACATGTACTGATCCGGACCACCGCCTTCTGATGTTTGATCCCATCGCATCCAGGGGGTTAGCCCAAGTGGGCGCATGGCTCCGTTGGCGGTCCGAATCAAGCTGGCGGGTGAATAGAAAATCAACTCAAGTTCATACGGCGGGCCATGGTAGCCCTTGTCCGACGTACAGTCTTCCGGCCGCGCTTCTCCGTAGTAAAACGCACCGAGTGATTTCCTTCCGGCGATCACCACGGCTTGTTTGTTGCCGAGTGTCAGCCACGCTCCTCCAGTCCAGCGATCAGCCGGATGGTGGCCGGCCATTGGCACCTCCTGAGAATACCACGCGAGCGGAATAGCACTCAGGGAAGTTCCGATCGGGGGTTCTGAAGGCGGCAGAGAATATGCGAACATCGCAGGTCCCGGACTCGATGCCTGTAATCCCGTGCTGATCTGAAGCCCAGAAATCAGATTTCGGCCACCAAACCAGCGAGTCGACTCAGCAGGCGGAATTTCAAAGATGTAACCGGCATGCTTGTAAGAATTCCATTCCGGGTTTGCTGAATTCACCGGCCCCAGATGCCACGGTCCTTCCAGTGCAGGCGACCGAAGATTCAGATCAGATCTGCAATGCGACAGATAGTCAATGTTTTCAACGTTGTAATACTTGTACATCGTCCAGTGCATCTTGCCGTTCGTGACGTGCAATCCACCAAGGCGAAAGTGTTCCGAAGATCCGTTCGTCATCTTTTTCAGCAGCCCGTGCGAAATATCTCCAAACGGCTGAAGAAATTCAGAAACCGGCAGGTCATCTGCGTTTTTATACTTCGAATTCACCGGGGCTGGAATGGAGATCTCGGCAATCATTTGTTGCTGTTGGTGGCCAACCAGATAAAGAGACCCCGGAAACCCATCGTCGAGTCCGTCGGGGTCACCGTCATCGCGATAGGCGATTCCCCAACCTCCATATGAAAATGTCGTTCCTTTGCTCTCGCCGCGCGGAGGAAGGAACGCGCCGAGGTATTCGAAGTTTCCAGGAGTAATCATTTCGGGATGGAGGCTGGCGGGATGTCGCTGTGTTTCAGGCAACGTCTTCAGATCCTGCGAAATAATATCCGCAACTGGCGACAGCGCAGTGTTCTGTTCTGTGACGTCTGCATTGACATCTAACGATCTGCCAACGTCAGTTACCGGCCTCTCGACGCCTTCTCGTTCAGTCGCCGCTCGCGCCACGGCAGTTCCGCCATACTGCGTCGGCCAGCGCTGAGCATTGTCCCGAAAGTAGCGAACTCCCAGAACCATCAAGCCAGCCATCACGACTGAAGTCAGGATTACATTCGAATTTCGCATTGCGACAACTAACTGCTAACGACGAAGACAGAAATCAGTATCCTGAGTTCTGCGTCCGAACGACATCGAGCGCGCAGAATCTACCGGCTGATTTCAAATCTATGTCTCAGACAGGAAACGGAAGTCCGTCCGATTCAAACGAACCGTAAAAGCTGCGCGGATCAGGCAAAGTTGTCTGGTTATGCGGAATATACTCAACGTGCAGTGTTGAAAGACTTAATAAGTCACGGAATTTTTGTGACTCTGCATATCTCAACAAGCGAAGTGGCAGTGCCCGAAAAAGAACTGCACTGGACAGAAGTCCCTGGATTGCGAATAGAATCACGCAAAGATCGCCACAGAAAACCTCGACAAATTTTAAGGTCTAAACATGAAGCCTATGAACCTGAACGTGATCCTTGGTCTGTTGGTCGGAACATTTTTGTTCGCAGCCGCAGATGGCAGCAGCGCGACGGCCGCCGACTTGAAGACTGACTGGAATCAGTTTCGTGGGCCAAATCGAGACAATCTCAGCGAGGAAACCGGACTGGCAGATTCATGGCCAGACGGCGGCCCAGAGTTGTTGCAGACGATTACCGGTATCGGCGAAGGTTATGCATCGGTTTCGCTGGTCGGCGAGTTGATGTACACGATGGGGAACGTCGACGGCGGCGAACAAATCATTGCATTGAATCGGAAGACTGGCGAGATCGTATGGAAGGCACGGAATGGCGATGAATATCGCGAAGGGCAGGGCAACGGACCTCGCGGAACCCCGACTGTCGTAAACGGAATGGTTTACGCACTGGGTGGCAATGGTGATCTTTCGTGTGTGAATGCCAACAGCGGCGACGTCATCTGGCACGTGAATATTCTGAAGGACTTCGGCGGTGGAAACATCACATGGGGCATCAGCGAATCTGTGCTTATCGACGATGGCAACGTGATCTGTTCACCCGGCGGCAAAGATGCAACAGTCGTGGCACTCAATGCTAAAACCGGCAAGGTGGTCTGGAAGAGCCTGGTTCCCGAACAACCACAGGCTTCCTATGCATCACCAGTCGTAGCGACTATTGGTAAAGTAAAGCAGTACGTAATCTTCACCTCGAAAGGCATCTGCGGAGTCCGTGCAAAAGACGGAGAACCACTTTGGGGACAGAACAAGTCATCCAACGGGACCGCAAATTGTGCGACACCGCTGGTATCCAATAACTACGTGTTCAGTTCTTCAGACTATGGCACCGGCGCTGAACTGGTAGAGCTCAAGGCTCAGGGCAACAACGTCAAAGCCAAACCTGTCTACTTCACAAAAAACATGAAGAATCATCACGGTGGTATGGTGTTGCTGGACGGTTATGTCTACGGTTCCAGCGGCGATCTTTTGTCATGCGTGGATTTCAAAACCGGCAAGCCAACCTGGCGCGAACATGGAATGAAAGGTTCCGTCGTCTACGCGGACAAGAAAATCGTCTTCCGCAACGAACAGGGACCGGTCTTACTACTGGCGGCTGATTCTAAAGAGTTCAAGCAACTGGGACGCTTTGAACAACCCGATCGCAGCGACCGTCCAGCATGGGCTCATCCGGTCATTGCGGATGGTAAGTTGTATCTGCGGGATCAGGACAAGTTGCTTGTCTATAACCTGAAGTAGCTCTCTACTCAAAAATTTCGCTAACCAGTAGAGAAAACCCGGGCAACAGGTCAGGTGCCTTTAGGGTCTGGTCCGCCTTAAGCGCCGTGATTTTGTCAAGGCTTTGAGGAATGGATAGTAGATTTTCAATGCTTTATAGTCTTCTTCAGTGAAAACCGGCGGCAATCAACTTATTACAACACGGCCTCAGCGCTTCACGCCAGTGACATTCACGCCGCTGCCAATCAGCAGATTGTTCTCATAAGTCCAGCGGTAGAAACGCCCCGTTTTTTCCGGCGGCAAGACCGTCAGTTCGCCGAAACCAGCTTCGTGAAACCATATACTCAGTTCGTCAACAGTGTGGTGAAACTGATACTTCGGGGCCCACCAGTCGAACGTATCACAGACACGGTTTTCGTAGCTCGGATGAGCGCTGAAATTGACGAACTTGTTGAGCGTCCGGTTGACGACTGGTATACCTCCCAGGACCGCTCCGACATGGCAAAATGGCATCAGAGCCCATGACGGCAGTTTGGTTGTGATCGCTCGCAAACCGGTGTTCACGATCTCCTGCCACCACTGGTTTCTGCGATACAGCCACACCGAATATCGACCGCCAGGCTTGACCATTTTCGCGACCGCATCAAACACGGATCGCGTATGAGCATCGTGATGCATCACGCCAATGGAAAATACAAAATCAAACGACGCGGGTTCAAAAGGCAGATGCTTCAAATCGGCCTGAACGAACTGTACGTTCGGCAGGTGGCCACACAACTGAGCTGCCTTATCGACCGCTCGTGTATGATCAGCCCCGAACACGGTGGCACCAACTTCACCACAGACCTTTGCGTAGCGGCCTCCGCCGCACCCAGCGTCAAGAATTCTTTTCCCGGCCAGTTCGCTGATGGACATTCCCGTCTTGGCTTCAAACGTCGCGCGATCTTCGTCGTCATGCGCGACGTCGAAATGAGTCCACTGATGGCCGAAGCTTTCCAGATGTTCGTCCGTCACGAAACGCGGAATGTCGTTAATGATTTTCCACGAACGATCGCCACCGCTGGAAATCAGTGATAAGCCGTCGTCCGCCATTTGCAGTGGGATACTGCGTTCAGGATCACGAAGTGCTGACAGCAAAGTTGACGACAACATCAGAATTCAATTTCCATCAAATCTTCTGCGAGGTGTGCATGCGGAAATATTGCCCGAATGCCGTCCATGCCGACAGGATCATCATCTGGACGCTGTGGATCAACATGAATCAGGTACAGGCGTTTGACGTTCGCCTCCTTCGCAAGCCGCGCGACGTTTGACGAAGAACTGTGACCCGTTTTGATTGCCCAGTCATCCAGTTCATCAGGAAAGTAACATTCATGAATAAGCACATCCACGCCACGCACAAAATCGGCGTAATTTCCAGGAGCAGTGGTGTCGGTGATATAGGCCAGTGATTTTCCAGGCCAGTCCAGTCGAAACCCAACCGAGCCACCGGGATGCTGCAGTGAAGACCATGTGAGTTTTCCGCCGCCTGGAAGGGCGACGCTGGCCGGAAGAGGAACGCTGGCCGGAAGAGGAACGCTGGCCGGAAGAGGAACAATGCCGTCCAGAACATGCCACTCAAAGTCTGGCTCGATGGGAAACAATTCATTCGCCAGCAGATGTGTTTGAACCGCGTGAATGGTTTCTTGAGTGCCAAACACTCGAACTCGATCCAAATCGCCACGCAACAACGGCACAAGTATGAACGTGAGTCCACAAATGTGATCCAGGTGCGCGTGGGTCAGAAAAACATCCAGCGTCGAAGACCGAATGGCCTTTTGCACGCGGAAGAATCCAGTCCCTGCATCCAAAGCAACGCCGATATCAGGCAGCAACAAACTGGCCGTATGTCGGCGTTCATTGGGGTGGTAGCCACCGGTTCCCAGAAAGACAAGCTGCATGGACAGGCCAACAAAGGAGTGAGAAGATGAACAGATAAGAATTTAGTATCGCTCGAACAATAACTGTCCGAATATGGACGTAGCGGAATTCGCCAAGACTTTCGGAATCCAGCGTAATCGAAACTCTTGGCGAGTTCCGCTACGACAACTATTGATCGAGCGATTCTTAGGCGAGCGGCAGTGAAGGAATTACTAATTCCCAACGCTGCGGCCCGACAACCATTTGCAATGGACCATGCTGAAGGATGCAGATCTGAGGACAGATCTGCCTACGTTGTAGTCCGACCTGTCCCAGGTCGGAATCCCTTTGCGAGGTTATATCATCAGTAGAATTCATTCTGCCACTCCCTCCATAGCAGTCGGCTGGAAAGGAAAGTCCTTACGCGTGGTGATATTTTGGGCAGACTTAATACTGCCGCTCGCCGACGAAGGGAATTGATCTGCCAAACTCTGTGCCGCAGAAGTCTAGCAAAACAACTCCGCGATGTCCTGAGTCTTACAAATCCCGAACACTTGTGAAACAACACGTTTCCAAGAACAATACCGGCTTCCACCAGCAATCTTCAGGAGAAAACCATGTCACCCAAACCTTCAGTCATTATTAGCGCGTTTGCCGATGAAGCCGCGAATCGCCGCACCGCTCTGGAACAAATGACCGCGCTGGCAGCGATCGGCATCCGAAACTACAGCCCGCGATTTATCGACGTTCTGGGCGATGGCAAGATCGAACACGTCACGGAACTCAGCCCGGAAAAGCTCGAAAAGCTAAAAGAATTTCATGCCGAATACGGTGTTAAAGTCACCAGCATCGGTGCTCGCGTCGGCAAAGTGAAACTGCTCGACGTCGATGACGGGTCACACAACAAATTTGTGCCGTTCGACGAATACATGCATGGCGAAGTCGCTCGCACGATCAAATGTGCAAAGGCGCTGGATACTAAGCTCATCCGAGGCTTTTCGTTTTACCATCCGCGCGGCACCAAACCTGAAATGCACCTGGATCTGGCGGCCGAACAGATTCGAACAATTACCGAAGCCTGCGCTGCCGAAGGTCTGGTCTATGGTCTCGAAATCGAACCGAATCTTGTGGGAGAAACTGGACCATTGCTGGCGGAATTGGCCATGCGTGTGAAGCATCCGTCAATGGTTCTGATCTTTGATGGCGGTAACGTTGCGGCTCAGAACAAAAATGCGATTCAGGTCTTCAACGAGTATCGGGCCACTGTGCCATGGCTGGGCTGGATGCACGTTAAAGATTATCGAATTGACAAGAGCCTCGTCTGGGAAGGCGCGGTTGATGAAGATCGTTTGAAAAACTTTGTGCCATGCACCGACGGCGATTCGGGGCATGAAATGATCTTCCGCGATCTGAGGGAAGAACTGCCTGCGATTGAAGAACGTCTGCAGAAGTTGGGAATTCCTGGCTTCTATCTGGAGACGGAACCTCATTTAAAAGGTGGAGGCCAGTTCGGCGGTTTCAGTGGTCCGGACGGCATGGGCGTTGCAGTTCGCGCACTGTGCTCGGCACTTGATTACTCGAAAATAGACTATACGTTGCGAACGTTTGCAGACATCCGAGCGCTGCGAGGGTTTTGACGGCAGTCGTTCACGTGTGCCTTCTCCCCCCGAGATCGGGGGAGAAGGTGGCCGAAGGCCGGATGAGGGGGTTGACTTGGATTGAACGTCATGCGCTAATTCAGGACGATCATTGTTGCCCCCTCACCCTAGCCCTCTCCCCCGTGGAAGACTTGTGAAATTGGAAAATCGTTTGCGGGGGAGAGGGGACCGTCGCAGGACGATCGACAGCCTCGTTTCTCACCGCGCGAAGTATAATCCCCTGATATTGCCGCAAAATGCAACGTCCCGGGGCACTGACGTACCCCGCTCGCCGGGCAGCTTTTTTGTTCCACTGGAAACTCTTATGAAATTCAATTTCGAAAAATCCAAAAGCTATCTCGTGTGCCCGAAGTGCCACAGTGATCTCGTTCAGGATGGCGAATCGCTCGTCTGTACGAACCCGGAAGTACGGATGAAGTATCCGATTCTGGAAGAAATCCCTCGGCTGCTTGTGGAAGAAGCCGAAGAACTGACGCCAGAAGCCTGGGCTGCCGTCATGCAACGCGTTGGCCGCTGAAATTGCGAACGACTGCTTTACTTGCGTGCCACTACTTCTGCAGCAGCACGTTCACGCCCTTTTTGTTCGACAGCACGATGTCTGGCTTCTTGTCGTTATTCATGTCGTGGATTTCAAACTGCGTTCCGACGCCGGTTCCCAAGCCTGCTGTAATATGATGAGGCGTGATTTTTGGTGCGTGCCCTTTTTCCCGCACGACTTCGTACCAGCACATCACAACCGGATCATGCGCACCGGGATCTCCACCGTTGTGAGCGAAGAAGCGTTTTCCAGTGACGTAATCCAATTGGCCGTCGCCATTGATGTCGATTGTTTCCACGGCATGAGTCTGTGAAAATGATTTATCGATTTCATGCAATGTCCATGGTCCGTCGCCGGTGTTTTCAACCCACCAGACGCCAAACGCATGAGCCGATGAGATAAACAAATCCTGGTCACCATCGCTGTCCAGATCATCCGCATAGATGTTCGAGACTGCAGGCAGTGGTGATTCGCCGTCGGCGGTCTTGATGCGAATGGGATGAAAATCCCAGGTCTTGCCATTCATGATGTCGCCGGGATTCTGCCACCAGCCATGACCAATCATAATGTCACGGTGACCGTCACCATTCATATCCCCGGCACCCAGTCCGTGGTAATACTTGAACGTGCCATTTTCATTCGGATTGCCCGCTGTGCTGACAGCGTGGAAGCCGAAATTCTCAGCGGACTTGTCAGCAGCCGGGATGACATTGAAACCCATCTGAGCCTCGGGCTGTGAACCGATAATGATTTCAGGTTTCCCGTCGCCGTTCAGGTCTTCAAATTCAGGTGATTCATTGCAGGCACTGGACCAGATGACGTGTTCCTTCCAGTGTGTCTCTTCGCCGACACCAGGATTCTGATACCAGTGAAACGGGTCGCCAGGGAATCCGATGATGATGGCATCTGGCAGCCCGTCGCCATTCATGTCATGAGAGAAATTCGCGAAGCTGTTGCTGTAACCAACGCCGGCGACAAATTCCCCCGGCATGCGAATTTCATGAAGTTTCCATGCTGTGCCATCTGCATGTTGTTCAGTACCCGCGTTCGGAGCTTCATACCAGATATCGCCGGCAATAACGTCCAGCGTGCCGTCTTTATTAATGTCGGCGGCTGTGACACCTTCCGAACGAAATCGTTCGTCCAATTTGACGCGGACCCAGTTGTCGTCATCTCCGGCGGTCAGCGTAGACGCTGCGAGGCACAGCGCTATCGCTGCGGCGTTTGGCATAAATCTGTTCTTCATGATCGTTTTCCCTGAGCATTTTAAAAAATCCCATTTGGTCACCTTAGGATCGCTCGAACAATAATTGTCGCCTTTCGCGGAGCGAAAGGCGACTATAGGACACTTATTGATCTAGCGGTCCTTAACTAATACCGGCGGCCAAAGGTTTGAGATTAGGCGATCAGTCGTCAAAAATCCATCCGCTGACATCCATTTTGGTTATTCAGCGAATCCCACTACGTTTCTGGTACTTGTTCTGTTTCGTACCTGTGCTGTTTGGGTCATTACCTCGGCACCAACTCGATCTCACCGAGATCCAGCACCGCGTCCTCGTAGTCGCCGTTGATTTCCGGAACGTCAAAAGCCCGTGGCGTCATCGACAGCGTCCAATTTTGCATTGCGGACCGTTCGCTCACAGTTAAAACTCAGGGGGAAATGCCGGAAGGTTTCCAGTCACGCCGGTGAAAGTCGCTAGACCATATTTACATATTGGATAAATTTGAATTCAAATTATTGACAATGTAATATGAATTCTGTATATTTGCGGCACGGAGCCGAGGTCAACTGGAGCAAGGAGTCTGTGTAGTGGCAGAAAATGAAACGCTCGATATTGGGCATGCTCGGAGCGGGCGGTGGCGAAAATGGCGGAACTCTATCTTGAGCCAAGGCGCAGTGGATGAGATCGCAACGGAAGGTGTCCGCTGTCTTGCTCGGACGTTCAAGAATCTCCAGCAGATATTTGAGAACGAAAATCGCGTGCCGTTGAAGGAGATTCTCAATGCGGCAACGGATTCCGATGGGGACTTTTCCGACATCATTCGGCGCAGTCGATACGGTCGCGACTACCTCCAGATGTTCGAGTCGCAATCAAATCAAGGCTTAGACGATCGGAGTATTTTAGAGAACGTCCTGAGCCTAACGACTGATCGGTTCCTTGATCAGATCCGCGAAGATCCAAACGGAACTCGGTTCCCCAATGCCGGTGCCTTCCGCGAATTTGCTTCGGCGGTCAAAGAGCAGATGATTGACGGGATTCAGAGGCTCGCGGGGCAAATGGCCGATGCGCCAGATCGACCTTTGCGAATGCCACCGCAATCACAGGAACAAAAGGATCGACATCAAGCCGCACTATTGGGAATGTCCATTGGTGCTCAGTTGGGGACGAGTATATGAACATTGGCTTCGACTCATTTCTGTTTGACGAAGATGTGTTAGGTCGTCAACTGGGCGTTCCATTGTCGCCAAAGAGTCGAGATCTGTTGCGGATTGCAATGTATATTGATGCAGCTGATCGCCTGACGAAGCGGAATCGAATTTCCTCAATCATGGTCTCCACGAGGTTACGAAATCCGCCGCCGATGAAACAACAAGAGTTGACTCAGAGAAGTCGCTCGTTCCTGTTTGCCGCGCTGGGTGGCGTTGTGGCCTCTGAACTTGGTGTCGAAACCGTTGAAGTGTACGAAAATGGCGTTGGCGTCATTAATCTCCCACCGATGACGGGAATGATGTTCGGAGGTCGGACGACGAAAAGCGCGCATCCGGAATTCTTTCGGCGAATGGGGGCACTACTTACTGCAATCTCGCGGCAATCGATCGAGTTTGTCCTCCCATTTCGCGACAGGACAAAAGCTGAACTCATGAAACGTGTCGCAGATGATGAATTATTAGTGCGCATGGCACAGGAAAGTGTCTCGTGTGTCCACTATCCCAGACGGGTGCAGGGGCAGCAGAAGCAATGCGGCGTGTGCCCTGGATGTATCGGGCGGCGACAGGCACTGATTATTGGCGGTATCTGCGAATCACCGGAGAAGTATCGTTTCGACGGGTTCGGCAGAAGCGAAGACGTAGCAAGAATTCCGGTTCGCCAGCTTGCACACTTAAAATCCATCATATCCCAAGTTGAGCTTCTAAGCTGCTTGCCAGATGAACGATTGCTGCCGTTGGCTGTAAAAGTACATTTGGCAGGCGTCCTCGTGCGTGGTGAAGATCAACAACCGGCCATTCAGCTATTGCAGAGATACCGCGACGAATGGCGATGCCTCATTGAATCTGGGCTTCAGGCAGATCGGCCTTGGGCGCAATGGCATGGGCCAATTTCATCCTTATCACCAGGAAGTGTGGTATGAGCGAATTCGATAAAATGGACCCACGATTGCTGGGAAAACGAATTGCTGACTTTCGACGAGCGTGTGGAAAGACGCAGGAGGAGACGGCAAAGCACCTTGGAATGAGTCGACCGCCGTACATCGGGATTGAAAAAGGAACCAGGCTGGCAACGAGCGCGGAGGTTGTGGCGCTGGCAAGCTTTTTTGGCCGGAGTGTCCACGAGTTGGTGCGTCCTGACGCGCCGAACGTCGAACTGGAACCGCATCTGCGCGCGGCTGTCGAGTCGACCCTGAGTAAATCGGACGAGGTCTTTTCTGCAATTCATCAACTCCATGAGTTTGCGGTGGATTACTGCCAACTGGAAAAAATTGTCGGGGCCAAACCATTTCAGAACTACCCGCAGGAAGTTCAAGTGCCTTCCAACAGGCTTGCTGACTTCGCTGAGGATGTTGCGGCACGCGAGCGTTCGCGGCTTCACCTGGGGGATGGGCCCGTCCTCGAGCTTAGACAGGTGCTTGAGAACAATGTCGGCGTGCGCATCTTTTCAGTGCCTACGGCATCCGATATTGCCGGGATGTACGCATTCGTTCCGCAGCTCGGCTATTGCATTCTGGTTAATGCCCGACACCCACAAGCCCGGCAGCGCTGGACGCTGGCGCATGAGTATGGTCACTTTCTGGCAGACCGCCACAAGCCTGGTGTTGACTATACGCAATCGATCGAACGTGTACCTTCGAGTGAGCGATTTGCCGATGCTTTCGCGATGTGCTTCCTGATGCCAGCGACCGGCTTGCGGCGGCAATATTTTAATGTCACTAACAGTCGCAACGATTTTCAGGTCGCCGATCTGTGTGGACTGGCGAACTACTACGCAGTGTCTGTGCAGACGATGACTCTGCGATTGGAATCATTGTCCCTGATTCGCAAAGGAACCTGGGATTTGCTTTCGGAACAGGGATTCAAACCCGAGCAAGCTCGAAAAAACCTGGCGCTTGTGCCTCGGGAGATCCGTCTGATGGAGCCTTATCCGGCACGCTACAAGTATCTTGCCGTTCTGGCCTATCGTGAAGAAAAGATCTCGGAGGGGGAACTCGCCAGGTTCCTGCGCACGGATCGAGTGTCGGCGAGAAAAATTGTACTTGAATGCGGAGAACGCTCAGATGACATTGGCAGCGACGGCAGCGATGCGGTTCTGAATGTCCCGCTGGAACGCTCTTTGCTGTCAGCTTCCTGAGTCGGGATAAGAATGCTCATGGATGATGTTGTGATTGATGCCTGCTGCCTGATCAATCTCTACGCGGCCGGCGATCTGCGCACTCGACTTCTCGTACATGGCAGGAAGTGGTGCATTCCCTCAGTGGTGCTTCGTGAGTCGCTGTACATTCATCAGGTTCAGGCAGATGGAACGACCGTGAAAATTGCTATTGAGATTCAATCGCTGATTGATGACGGCTCAGTTCATTCCTGCGATGCAACGGACGGAGCGGAACTGGACTTGTTCGTTGATTTCGCTGCGAAGATCGACGACGGCGAAGCCATGGCTCTGGCAATCGCAAAATCGCGAGGTTGGACTGTTGCGACTGATGATCGAAAAGCGATTCGGTTGGCTGAAGAGCACTCAGTCTCGGTATTAACGACTCCGGACTTGATGAAAAGCTGGGCCGACTCAACCGATGCCGCTCCGGAGGAATTGCGGCTGGCCCTTGAGCGGATCGAAAAGCTGGCGACATTTTCTCCTTCCTCCCGCCATCCACTCCACAAGTGGTGGAATGACAGCACAGGTCGCTGATCACCGTTTGGGCTCTGCGTTACCTTCATGCCGGGACGGTCGGCAAGATCTTTTTGACTGAGCCCTAAGCCGATCCCTTTGGCCAATGCCAGAGGCAGCTCCTCGCACGAGTCGATAACGATCACATGATTTTCACGGGATCGATGAAAGATTTAGCAATCGATTGCGCTGGATCGTACGCGGCCATTGCGGCGATCAGAACTTGAACGGCCGGTCGAGAGGCTGAATCCAGTCAGGGTTGATAACAACCTCGATGGCCCGCGCTTTGCCAGGTTCGCGGCGGATGAATCATTGTTGTTCGAGTCGACTCAACATGGAATTCGCTGACGGGGGCCTGCATCTTCTCAAAACAGACGAATCGTAGTCTGTGAAATATCGACAGATAAGCAATGTAGGATTCAGTTTACAAATCAGCATTGTTCGTCTCACTTCTCAATTGCCGCAGTGTACAAGTAGGCGATAGAATCCGTGGATGAGTTTAAGCAAACTTCAGCTATTAATCACTGTGACCACATGCTTCGTCATGGCGGCTGTGAACGCATTGCCGTTGCACGCCGAGCCGCCGACTGCTGAAGGCATCGAGTTCTTCGAAAAGAATATTCGGCCTCTGTTAGCCGAGCAATGCTACGGCTGCCATTCAGAACGCGAAGCAAAACGGGAAGGCGGATTGTTGCTTGACAGCCGCGCGGGCTGGTCTGTCGGTGGTGACAGCGGTGCAGCAATTGTGGCGAGTGACATTGAGGCCAGTTTGCTCATTCGCGCGGTGCGATATACCGATCCGGATTTGCAAATGCCACCGGAGAAACCACTCTCCAAAGAACAAGTTGCTTTGCTGGAACGCTGGGTGGCTATGGGCGTGCCGGATCCGCGGGACGAAATATCGGAGGACAAAATTCGCCGTGGAAATCCGTCCGATCCAATCGCCGGGCGAGAACACTGGGCGTTTCGACCGCTGATGGAGAAATCCAACCAACTGGAGGAATCAAAACAACCTTCCGCAGCAAGAGCGACTGATTGGCCTCGATCTCCGATTGATGCATTCGTCCTGGCGAAACTGGAAGAGAATAATCTGCAACCAGCGGACGATGCGGATCGACGTACATTGCTGCGGCGAGTCTATTTTCAACTCATCGGATTGCCGCCAACGCCGGAGCAAGTCACCGCGTTTCTGAGTGACAATGAACCGGAGGCCTATGAGCGACTGGTGGACAAACTTCTGGACTCACCGCAGTTCGGGCAACGCTGGGGACGACATTGGCTGGATCTGGCTCGTTATGCAGATTCCAATGGTCTGGATGAGAACTTTCTGTTCCGTGAAGCGTGGCGTTATCGCAACTGGGTCATAGATGCGGTCAACGCCGACATGCCATACGATCGATTTCTGACCGAGCAGATCGCTGGCGACCTGCTGCCGCATGAATCCGTTGAACAGCGAGATCGACAACGTATCGCCTCGGGCTTTCTGGAAGTCGGCCCAAAGGTGTTGCTGGGCAATGATCCAAACCAGCGACGCATGGACGTGGCGGATGAGCAGCTCGATACAATCGGGAAAGCAGTCCTTGGGCAGACGCTGGGATGCGCTCGCTGCCATGATCACAAGTTTGATCCCGTTCCGACCGCTGACTATTACGCACTGGCCGGAATTCTGACATCGACCAGCGTGATGGAACAGCGTTACATGCTTGGCGAACAACGAGTCATGGAACAACTCGTTGGACTCGGGGCGGACGGTGACCAATTGGACGACGCCTACGAAAGATATTGGCGTGATCGGCCGCAGTTGCAGAAACAACAAGAGCGAGCGAAGTCGGCGTTGGAGTTCCTTGAGAAGGGCGACCTTGGATCTTTCGAGACACTACGGGCTGTCCATGCCGATGCGATTGCCGAAGGTGCAAAGGATTCTGCACTTGCGGTCGAGCAGCGAATCGAGGCTCAGAAAGCCTTCATGGCAACACTGGATACGGCGCTTGCCAAGCCGCCGGAGATTCCGCCGCGAGCCATGATTTCGCATGATGTCGAATCTCCCGCCGATGAAGCAATTCGTCTGGCCGGACAATTTGATCGGCTGGGCGATAAAGTTTCACGCGGATTTCTGCGAGTCGTCAGCGACACGCCGGTCGAGATACCAAACGGACAAAGTGGTCGATTACAGTTGGCTCAATGGCTGACCGATGCAGACACCGGTGCCGGGCGACTTGCCGCGCGAGTCCTCGCAAATCGAATCTGGCATCACCTGATCGGACGCGGCATTGTGAGGACCGTCGATAATTTTGGCCGCTCGGGTGAAATGCCATCTCATCCGGAATTGCTGGATCATCTGGCGAGCGAACTCATTGCGTCGAAATGGTCGGTGAAGTCGCTGGTTCGCCGGATCGCGTTGAGTCGCACTTTTATGATGAGCAGCCGCCACGATGATGCGGCCTACGCGATTGATCCCGACAATCGATTGCTGTGGCGAGCCCATCGGCGGCGATTGGAATCTGAAGCACTTCGAGATGCCATGCTGTCGGCGGCTGGAACGCTGCACCTGAATTCAACCGATTCGACAGTCTCATATCTCGGTGATCAGGCCACTGCGGTCGGAGGAAATGAAAACCGGCGTCGCACAGATTTTCAGTGCCGTAGCATTTATCTTCCCGTGATCCGCAACGACTTGCCAGAACTCTTCGCAGCCTTTGACTTTGCCGATCCGCACGCAACAACTGGCGCTCGGCCTCAAACGATGGTCGCAACTCAAGGCTTGTTTATGCTAAACGACGCATCAGTCATGGACGCCGCCGAAACGACTGCACGGCGGCTGTTGAAGGACTCCTCCATTGTCGATGTTGACGCCGCGGGCAAAGTGGACGCATGTCTGAATCGCTTGTTTGAATTGTTGTTGACGTCGCAACCCACCGATGAAGAGCGACAGGACTTGCAGGCATTCATTTCTGCCAATCAACAGAGATCGAAAGATCGAGGAGAACCCGATGCGGAATTGCAGGCATGGACGATGGTCTGTCAGGCGTTGTTTGCTTCAAGTCGTTTTCAGGTACTGGAGTAATCAATGAGATGCCATCAATTTCAGTTGCCTACGACTCGCCGCAGCATGTTGCAGAACAGCGCTGCTGGATTCGGTTCTTTGGCATTGGCGGCGTTGGCTGGGCAACACGTTGTCGCTGGTGAGCAGCAATCGAGTTCGCTGGTTCAGTCATTGCCTCACGTGCCAGCTCGGGCAAAACGTGTCATTTTTCTGTTCATGTGGGGCGGGCCGAGTCACGTGGATCTGTTCGATCCAAAGCCTCAGCTCAACGAACTCTCTGGCCAGTCGTTGCCTGGCAAGCCGATCGGACAGGAAGCAGAGTCGCTCGGTACAGCACTTGGTTCGCCATTCAAATTTGCTCGGCACGGCGAAAGCGGCGTTTGGATCAGTGAATTATTTCCGCATCTGTCGCGACACGCGGACAAGATGTGTGTTGTTCGATCTATGCACACAGAAGGCAGCGCACATGGTGAGGCGTTGTTGCGACTGCACACAGGTCAGGCAAATCTTGTACGGCCCAGCGTCGGTGCCTGGGTAAGCTACGGTCTTGGCTGCGAGAGCGATAATCTGCCGGCGTTTATTACGATCTCACCGCCGCGCGGCCACGGTGGAGTGCAGAATTACGGCAGCGCATTTTTGCCGGCGATGCATCAGGGCACGGCGATTGGTTCGGCTGAGATTCCAATTTCGAAGGCTGTCGTTTCGAATCTTGCAAACACTCGCCTTGACAGCAAACTTCAGCGGTCACAGTTGGACCTCATTCAATCCATTAACCGTCGCCACTTGCGCGACGCGGCAGTCGATCAGAACATCGAAGGTTTGATAGCAAACTACGAACTGGCGTTTCGTATGCAATCCACCATGCCGCAGATTATGAGTCTGAATGACGAATCCAAAGAGACGCTTGACCTTTATGGTATTGATGCAGAACCGACGAATAACTTTGGACGCCAGTGTCTGCTGGCTCGCAAGTTTGCTGAAAACGGCGTGCGATATATTCAGGTTTCGACGGATTACACCTGGGATCATCATAAAGCGTCCCAGTCCGGTCACATCACGGAATCAGTGAAGGTTGATCGTCCGATCGCCGGGCTGCTGGAAGATCTTGATCGGCGCGGTCTGCTTGAGGATACGCTTGTGCTATGGGGAGCGGAATTCGGTCGCACCCCGATGGTCGAAAACGGCGATGGCCGCAATCATCATCCCAAAGCGTTTACGATGTGGATGGCCGGTGGAGGCGTTCGCGGTGGCCTGACCTATGGCTCAACCGATGATTTCGGTTACGCTCCGGCTGAGAATCCAGTCCACATGCACGACTTGCACGCAACATTGCTGTACGCTCTGGGACTCGATCATAAGCGTCTGACTTATCGCCACGCCGGTCGCGATTTTCGACTCACGGATGTGTTCGGCAATGTCGTGCATGATGTGCTGGTCTAGTCTTACTGGGTAACATTGACACGCACCTTGATTTATGGAGACGGCCTTGCCGGACAACATCGATCTGCCGCAAACTCGTTCATCTGAGCGGCCCGAAAATCCGGCAAGTCCTGACTTGGCAACGTCTGCCGTGACTGCGGAATCAGAAAATATCCTTGGCTTCCGGCCTCAGGACCGTCGCGTGATGACGGTCCTCATGTCGGTCCTGTTGTTGTGGTTGACGGTCGAATGGATCATGGCTGCGACGCGGCGTCCCGATCCATTGCTGCTACAACGTGGACCCGAGTTTCAGGCTCACTTTCGCGTGGACGTGAACGATTCAATCTGGGTGGACTGGATGCAACTGGAAGGCATCGGCCCAGCTCTGGCCCAACGAATTATTGCCGACCGCGAGATCAACGGTCGATTTACTTCAATCGAGGATGTCAGCCGAGTTCCGGGGATCGGCCCGACAAGTCTCGCTCGAATGCGACCGTGGCTGACGATCAGCGATGACACGACCTACTCCAAATCGGTCGATGCTGGCTCGAAGCAACTTCCAGATACACAGCGAGCGAATCGTTGAGATACGATTGAGTTCAGAAATGCAGGCCGAACTCTCAGTTGCAGTTGTGCCAGAGATGGTAAACGGTGATTTCGGTAGCCACCCCTTTTCCATCGGGCCACGAAAAGCTACGCGAGTGCTTGCTGAAGTGAAGGGCTTCTGTGTAGTCCCTGGCCGCTCCGTCCAGAGCGTCGCATTTCTGAGGGTGTTGTGATGTGGCAAGCGACTTCATTCGCTTGTCATCGTTCATGGCATGGATAAGGTGGTCAGCGATGGTTCGACCGTGTCGAGAGTAGGCGAGCATCATTCCTTCCTGCATCGCCCATGCGTAGTCACCGTTCACGAATCGGCTCAGGCCATCGTCACAGTATTTACTTCCAACGGGATGGGTAGCGTCAACTGGTTTGCATTCGACGAAGAGAGCATCGAATTCGGACAACCTCATGCTTGGCTCGAAGTCGTCATATCGGAGTTTGAAACACAAGTCGGGCGTTTTCGCTCGGCGAGTTCCATCGAAGTTGGCAACTTCGCCTTGTCGAACGACTGACTCATAGTTTCGACGATTGAATCCATTGATGCTGCCGGACTGCCGAAGTTCATTTTCGATGACCGAGCGTAAAGCGGCCGTAAGTTCGTCTTCTTTTGCTTCGGCCAGATTCATGTTTTTTTCGCGCAGGATTTCGAAAGCACGGCACAGGACGCGGCGAATGAGCAGGATCACAGGCAGACCAAGTCGGCGATGCGGGAGTTGATAGCGATCTGACGAAACACCGAGCGTGAAGAAACCAGAGGGTTGGCTCATGCGTCCTCCGCGAGACCACAACCTCCGAGATGTTCTCGAATGATGTGTTGGGCGCAGAGTCGAGCGCGCGTGATGGTCCACCAGCGGCGTTGATTGAGTATCCCTAACAGCAGCCCGCGTTTTCCCGCAGCGTGGACAACAATTCGACTGCAACCGCGTTGATTGGCGGCTTCCATCGCCTTTTGCATCAGCTTGGGATTGATCGTGACATTTTCCGACTCACGTGAGACGGCCAGGAAGAACCACGGCTCTCGCCATGAGTCCGCCTGAAACTCCGCTTCTCGCACAACTACGTGTTCTCCGCAGACGTCGAAGTACGGTTCCAGAGACTCACGCAATGTCTGCACGAAATCAGTTCGGTTGTTACGAGTTGTGATCTCTAGTGCCGCTTCACCAGCTTTGCGATAGGCGGCAGCAGCGAACAGTGTGTCGTTGGCAATCTGAACAGCGTCATCGTCGAGTCCATAAAGGCGGAAGACGAGCGAGTTGAGTTCATCCCAGGGCTTTCGCTCGTCCTTTTCAAGTCGTTGAGCTAATCGTCGGATGTTGGCGTTGGTTTCGGAAGTAAAGTTGATCACGTCAGGAAACGGCAATGAGTCGAAATCTTGTTTTGTAAAGCTCATGCGATCTGCGCCTTGCGAGACGCTGACCATCAATGCGAAATACCGAAACAGCAGACTGTGAGCGACAAGGTAGATGAGTGATGCCAATGTCTTGTCATCAGGATGTCCGGCGCACGAGTACCCATAATAGCTTTGCGAAAAAGCTAGCGGTTGCGTGGCGATGTACGCCTTTGGCGATAAGGGGTCTTCACCCGCAGCTTTTGGGAGTATCACCAGCGGAGGCTGATACAGAGCTTCTTGTCGCGGGCGATTCGCTGTTGCTCGATGATACCGTTGGTTGAAGGTGGTGAGACGCGAGTAGTCGATGGCGAAACCGTCGGCTGGTCTCTCAAAATCCAGCAACTCAGAAAGAAATCCAACGGGTGTCATGGCCACGCTTGTCGAGAGGTTGTACCCCTGGCCCGTCTTGTCTCTTTTGGGATTCCACTCCAGCCACTGTTGCTTCAGCGACATTGGGAAGGCCGCGATGAGGTGCTGGGTAATCTCCGCGTCCAATCCAGTGCCTAACGACAACGTCTTCAGCAGCCACGGCTGTTTTTCCAACTCTGCGGCACGAATCGGGCGGGCAGCTTCATAATCGATCCGAAATCGACCGCCGCCATTGAGGTCAGGCTCAAAGTTCGGCGCAGCGTACTGAAAGTGATGGTCCAATTCGGGCGTCTTGTTTCGTGCAAAGAAGACGCAGAAGGGCATGTCCATTCCGTCCCAAACCGCAGTCTTCCTCAAATCGGCGCCATTGATGAGTCCCGTGATTTCCACACTCTTTAAGATCGCAAGCCAGGCGTCAAAGCCTTTCCCGCTGGTGCGACCAAAGAGCCTGGCGTGCAGGGCCAATGCAATCACTCCGCCGTCCTTCGCCCACTCTGTTGCTCGCCACAGAAACGGCAGATCGGGGTTCTTATCTGGGTTCTGATATTTCTTCGCCAAGTCGTGGAGGCCGCGAGCTTCGAGCACTCGACGACCGATGGCCGTGAACTCCTTGTTGAGCTGATCAGTGGCGGACTTGCCGTGTGATTCGTCAGTGGCTTCATCGCCATCGCGCTTGGGTTCCCGCAGTCGAGTCCAGGGCGGATTGCCGATAACGATGTCAAATGTCTTGTCGAAGTCGTGCGAGACTTCGGGGCTAAGACTGCCGAGCGGGAATACAACGGCCTTATGGCTGTCAGTCTCTTTGCTGCCGAAGCGATGCAGAACTTCGCCGCGCAGGTTGCGCGGGAATTTCAGCGATTGTGGTGGTCTCGGGCTGGCGTTGAGTTCGATTGCCGTGATGTAGAGTCCGAGTGCGGCGAGTCGAAGAGCGGACTCACTGATGTCGAAGCCGCGAACCTGCTTGTAAAGGATGTCCTGAATGATGGATGTCTTCGGTTGTTCGTCGTCTTGGAGCCATCGCTCGCGGACAAGTCGGCGGAATGCGAGGACAAGGAAAATTCCCGCGCCGCACGAACTGTCCAACACTTTGGCGCCCGCTTTATCATCGACCGCAGCGAATGCTTCGTTGACCATCAAGGATGCAATCGTCCTCGGAGTATAATGCACGCTTGTTTCGCGAGCGGTGCGAGGATCAGCTCGATGACTAAAGCTCTCGTAAACCTGACTCAGCACGCCAATCGGAACGTGCGCAAAGTCGAGATCGCCCCAGTCAATTTCGGTCTGAAATGAATTATTGCCGACCGCTTTCCAGCCCATCAGGATGGCTCGGAGATGTGAGAAGATTCTCTTGCCAACAAGATGCTCGGTGCGCTGGAAATACTGGAGATAAGCTGCCTCACGAGCGGTTCGATTTTCCGCAAGGTTGGACTCGTCGATCAACGGCAGGAAATCCCTATTGAAGGTCGCATCCAGCCACGCCGACGTGGCGGCGGCGTTCTCTGCGTTTGAGAACGCCTCCTTGAGATCGGTTGCAGCCGGGCATATCCCATCGATTCCCGACAACTCCTTCGCCAGGACGATGCGGCGATCGATCAAAAAACGAAAGAAGAGAGCGCGGCCAGTCATCGACAAAACTTCGAGTGCATCGAGTCTGCCTTTGCCGTCTTTCGGCACGAACGCATCCGTCGTCTGTGTCAACAACTCGAAGATTCGCCGATAGACGTAGTCCGTGCCTCGCAAACGATGGTTTTCAACGAACGTTCCATGAACCAGATTTTGAAAAAAGAGTGGGGCGGTCGTTGTGCCTTCTTCGATCGTAGTGATAGGTTGCTGGTCAGCCGTCTCATGAAACCCGATGGGGAAAATCTCTAATGAACCAGGCTTCACGACTCCTAGCCACGCGGGATCGCTGCGGTTAGCGAGTTGACGACAGAGATCGGTGAGTGACTCGGCGTCGCACTTCACATTACTGGACGCATCAACTAAGAACAGTAATGCGGTGCCCTGGTGTTCAGCAACCGCAGTCAGTCTTGGAATTTCAGTGCTCCGCTTGGGCAGCAGATCCAAGTAATCCAGTTGCTCCGGAGCGGAAAGTTTCTCGTCAAGTCGCACAACCTCCGTGCAGCCAAATACCGCGAGGCGCTGAGCCAGGGATCGATTGTCGGGATTTGCGGTTAACGACGCCATTGGATGGTTTTACCCAGTGTGCCAGATGTTCTAGCTGAATCTCCGATAGTTCAGCGAAGTCGATCGGCATTCCAGTAACTTACCAAATACGGGCGACTCTTCGTAGACAGTCTGGAATTCTCTCGTCTGACGATCGGCTCGGGCCGCTTTCTAGGAATTCCGCTGTGGCCTCAGTGGTCTCCGATCCTCAAAATGAATAGGACACCACATTTATCGAACAGTAAATCTCCGCTTGCTGCTCAGGACCATAGCCCCATCAGTTGATCGTCCGCTTTGACTCCCAGCGGAAAACTCTGACTGTGCGGATGTTTGTCGATGCCGGCAAACTGACGCAGGGATTCGTGGATGTGTTCGGGGCGGATGCGGATTCCGTGCTCAGCGTCGGACGTCAGGGTTTGCGGGTTCAGCGGAACAGCGAACTGTTTTTCATCCGTCGTACCGATCACGCGGTTCCCCTGGATACCAGGGCCAAGGAACATGATGGAGCCGATGGACCAGTGGTCTTTGCCGTTGCCTTTGTTGTAGTCTGGTGTGCGGCCCATTTCGCTTTGAGCGATCACAACCAGCTTGTCACGAATCTGAAGTTCCTCAGCGCGATGCAGCACATAGGCGATCCCTTCCAGGAACTCGGGGATGAGTTTCATCTGATCCGGATCGTTGTTGGCATGGCTGTCGAACTGACCGATCGACAGGTTCGCTGAAACGCATACGCCCGCTTTGAACGACGCCAGGGCGATCTCCGCCTGCTGGGCCAGTCGCTGCTTCGGATTTTCCTTCGGAATGAAGGGAGTGATCCGCTGCAGTGCTTTTGAATTGACCTGTGCCGCGTACAACATATTTTCTGCTCGTTCCCGGCGCGGCAGCAAAGGTCGCAATGCCCGATCAGCGCGTTGTTCGCTGAGTGCCTGTTCGATACGTGCGAGTGCAAAGTCGTCGTGATACGAAGATCGTTCGTTGCCATCGATCGCATCCGCATTGGCGATTCGCTTGAGCGAGGGCAGGTAGGGCACTCGCGACATGGCCACGAGATTTCCTGTGGCCGAGTAATTGCCAAACGTCAGAAACGACAGCGGACACGTCGGCCCCTGGCAGGCGGCGACCAGCGCAGCAAAGGTTGGATAGGCCAGGCTGTCCAGTTTGCCGGTCGCCATATAACGTGCGCAGGGAGAGTGATTATTGACCGAATAATCGAGTCCGTTGAACGTCAGCAATTCCTCACCAAATTCGGCGTAGAAGTCTTCGTTGCTGATGCCGCCTTCCTTGTGTTTCGCGGTCGGGGCGAACTTGTGATTGCCGTGCGTGACGATTGCACCTGATTCGTACAGCCGGTTGATGCCACTGACCCCCTTAGGATCCATCAGGTACGTCGTATCCCAGCCGCCGGATGCGTTGAAGACCAGATAGTATGGTCCGTCATAAGGCGGAAGTTCCTGTTTTTCATCCGCGCGGACGGATGTCGTCAGACGTATCGGAGCCGCCAGACTCAGTCCGGCGCACGCACACCATTTCAGAAAATCTCGACGCATACAGGTTCCCTACTCGTATAAAAACTCATGCTGCCGCAGCAGGTATGTGACAACGGCACGCCATGCTCGAACTGTGTAACTGGGATCGGGTACAGGAGATTCCAGGCCCTGGCGGCAGCTCCAGATTTCCTGTTCCTCAAAACGTCCGCGTTGATGAGCGTCTGTCAGGATGGCAGCAAACAGATCAAATGTGCGCATGACTTCAGACGAATCCAGTTCGTCATCACGTCCCAGTACTCGCTGATGCAGATGCACAATCGCGGAACGAATCTGATGGTCTGATTCGTCTGACACGCCAGGCAGCACATCGGGTTCAATGCCTGGAAACAGGATTCGGTCGCTTGCCGAGCGACTGAAGTCAAACGCCACGTTGCGGCAGGCCACATCGTTGGCGAGCGTGCGTTGAATTGCTCCCATCGCGCCGCTCGGATCGGTGGCTCGTTCGGTCACTTCTTTTGAATCAATGCCGCCGTACAGCATTGCGGTCTGTTCGGTGAGGCCTCCCCAGCGTTTTTCGAAGACCGCAGTAATCTTGCGTTCCATCTGCTCCGGCGACAGCATTCGCACAAGGCCGACGTCTTCGAACTCCGCGAGCCGCTCGGGAGTTTCGGCTGCCGTTGTCAGGCCATCGGCTCGGTAGAAGTCGCTCAGCACCCAGTTCTTGAGAGCCTCTTTGAAGTTGAAGTTCGCTCCGGCAAAGTGTGCAGCGATCGATTCGATCTGCCGCTGTTGTTCCTGATAGGCGAGTCGTTTTGCATCGTAGAGCGAATCGTCGAGATCCTTTGGCGGCAGCAGCGGACGGCGTCCTGTCAGAAGATAGTAAGCGTGACCGACTATTGTGGTGGCGAAACGAGGATCTTTTGCTGTTCGTTCGCCGAGCCACTGCAAGGCACGCCATCGGTCTTTCGCTGGCAGGTCTTCACCTTCAAAACCAGCGGCAAACATGTCCGTGAACCAGCCATCCTTCCGGCGACCATAAATGCTGAAGTTGGTATCGAAACGCCAGTAATCCTGGAAAAGCCCCGCGACCGGATCGAGCGTTCTGTGGCAGACAACACACTCGGACGCCTGCATCGCAGGTATCTCAAACTTCGCCGTGACGGCTGCCGCATCAGATCCGCGAGCCGCCAGTTCCAGCACATCGACTCCCAGAAAATGCTGATAGTACATGCGAGCTCGCGCCCGATTGCGGTTGGTTTCCGTGGTCGGATAGCGGCTCAGGTATTGAAACGTGCTGAGCAACCCGGCGTGCGGATAAAACCCGCTTGCGGACTCCTGATCTTCAGATGGGTTTCGTCCTTTGAGTGCTTTCAGCGTGACGGAAATGTATTCGAACGGATCGTCCGGGTTGGAAAACTGGCCTTTCACTTCGTCAAAGATGCCGTAGCCTCGCGCAGTAAACGGTGAGACCATGATGTAGTCAGCAGTGATGATTTCGGTAAACGGTCGATCGTTGCGCACGATGTATTCGATTAGCTTCATCGGTTCGCCCAGCAACGCGGCGCGGTAGTCATTAGCGAATTTGTATCCGGCCTGCAGACGTTCATTTTCATCTTCGATGTGGCTCAGATCATAATTCTGATACCAGCCCCGCGACTTCTCGAAATGTTCGTAAGACAGCACCGTCTGGTCCGGGTTGCCGTCCACGCCAAGAGTCAGAAAGATGTCGTTGAATCCCTCACGCAGGCGGTCATAAAAGGCGTCTTCCGTCATCACCTTGTCGAGGATTTCCGGCACGGACTTCAGTCCGTTTGCAGCGACGGTCGAAAGCTCTGCTTCTGATGGCAGCCGCCCTGCCAGCGACAACGTCGCGCGCCTCAGCAGTCGGCGGTCGTCCAGCATCACAACATTCTGAAAGAACGGCTTCGTATTCTGATTGACAACTGATCCGGGGGCCGGAACGGAGTGAGGTTTCATCACCCGATTAACAAAGTCATTAAGGATGCGATAGCCAGCCGAGTCCAATTTCAGGATCTCCTTCCCGCCATGATCCAGTCCGCCCGTGACTTTCACCAGCAGCAGCGGCGCGGCGCCGGATTTTTGAAGTGCCATTTTTGCAAATGCATCGCGGTTGAACCGCATCGTTTCCGCTCGATCAGCATCCTGAACACGGCTCAGGTCACGCAGGACAAATCGCGAGTCTTGTGCGTCGCCGCCCTGTTTGTGGCACTTCAAACATTCCAACGCTCCCACCTTCGGCCAGACTTCTTCGGCAAAGACGTTGTCGAGATCGGCACAGACTGTTCCGGGACACGGACTCACTTCGTCAGCACCTACCGCTGCCCATGTCAACATCACCGCCAGCACAATCGAAGCCACGATGGTGACCTGTGAAAACCGGTCTGCTGTGAATGGAGTCGTCATGAGTGTTGATCCGTAATGACATCATTCTCGCGATCCGCCACCGAAGCGGAATCTGATTTGACACAGGTGCCCGAAAGACCTCGTCTTGGCAAATCATACACAATACGAACACCAATCTCCTGCTCGCAATCCGGCTGCACGCAGTCAAAATCGCAATAAAGACGGACTCTTTGCTGTTGAACGAAGAATCAACAACCTGATGCTTAGTATTCGTGAGAGAGAGTCATATTCGCGGAGTCCAGTCAAAGTCGCTTCCCGTTCGTTCATAATCAATCCGGCTGCACGTGCAGAGCGAAATAACTTCTTGACAGGCTCGCATGTTAGTGTATATTTAACACTAAACTAGAGGACAAAATATGAATACTTCCACGGGATCACTTTCGCTGCTGACAGATCTTTACCAGTTTACAATGGCTTACGGTTATTGGAAGCAGGGGAAAGCCGATCAGCAAGCTGTGTTTCATTTGTTCTTTCGGAGCAATCCGTTCAAAGGCGGTTACGTGATTGCCGCAGGACTGGAGCCTGTTCTGGATTTTCTCCGGTCATTTCGTTTCACGACGGATGACGTCGCGTTTGTTGGGACGATTGCCGGTAATGATGGTCAGCCATTGTTTGAACAAGCGTTTCTGGAATATCTCGGAAAGCTGGAACTGACGCTGGACATCGACGCCATCCCCGAAGGCACGGTTGTCTTTCCACATGAGCCGCTGCTACGCGTGCGTGGCTCGATTCTACAATGTCAACTGCTCGAAACCGCTTTGTTGAATCTCATCAACTTTCAATCGCTCATCGCCACGAAAGCCGCAAGGATTGTGATGGCGGCTCAGGGCGATCCCGTGCTGGAATTCGGCCTGCGCAGGGCTCAGGGAATCGACGGTGCGCTGGCTGCGAGTCGAGCGGCCTTTATTGGCGGCTGTGCGGCGACGTCGAATGTACTTGCGGGAAAGCAATTTGGGATTCCAGTGAAAGGCACTCATACGCATAGCTGGGTGATGTCCTTCGAAACGGAACTGGATGCCTTCTCTGCGTATGCCGACGCAATGCCCAACAACTGCGTTTTTCTTGTGGATACGTACGACACGTTGGAAGGCGTTCGACATGCCATTATCGTTGGCCGACGACTACTCGAATCCGGGCATCGCATGGTTGGCATTCGACTGGATTCGGGCGACCTGGCGTGGCTGAGCATTGAAGCCAGAAAGCTGCTGGATGACGCAGGATTCCACGATGCTGCAATCGTGGCCAGCAACGATTTGGATGAGCGTCTGATCGCAAGCCTCAAGCAACAAGGAGCGGCAATCAGTGTCTGGGGCGTCGGAACGAAGCTGGTCACGGCCTATGACCAACCGGCACTGGGTGGTGTCTACAAGCTGGGTGCGATTCAGGATGTTGATGGCGCGTGGCGTCCAAAGATCAAACTGTCTGAGCAGTTGATCAAGACATCAACTCCCGGCATTCAACAGGTCCGTCGTTATCTCGACGGCAATGGTCGAGCCATTGCCGACATGATTTATAATGAACTGCAGCCCTTATCGGAAACGTGTGTGATTATCGATCCGATTGATCCTGCACACAGACGCGAGATGCCGGCGTCTGTGACGTTCGAAGATCTATTGCGGCCGATGATGCGCGGTGGCAGGTTGCTTGCGGAATTGCCGACGATCACTGAGATTCGCTCAAAAACGCTGGAACAGTTACAACAATTTCATGTCAGTATTTTGCGATTCGACCATCCTCACAAGTATCCCGTGGGACTCGAACAGCAATTGCATGAACTCAAGTCGCGGCTGGTGCTGGAAGCCAGATCTGATGTAAAGTCGGGAGCGACGCCATGACGTTCAGCTACGAATTTCCGCGAGCTGCACTCACGGTGGATTGCGTCGTATTCGCCTTGGATGAAAGCGATCTGAAGGTGATGCTCATTCAGCGGGATATTTCTCCGTTTGAAGGCAAATGGGCGTTGCCCGGCGGCTTTGTGCGGATCGAAGAAACAGTTGAAGATGCGGCTCGACGAGAGCTTCAGGAAGAAACGGGATTAGAAAAGGTCTTTCTTGAGCAACTCTATACGTTCGGCGACATCGACCGTGATCCGCGAGAGCGTGTTGTCACCGTGGCGTGGTATGCGTTGGTTCGGCTGTCCGATCATCGAGTCAAAGCGGCCACGGACGCCCGAGCAGCCGCGTGGTTTGGTATGGATGATCTGCCACAGCTTGCCTTTGATCACGATCGCATTCTGGAACTGGCGTATCAGCGACTGCAGAATAAGGTGCGTTACCAGCCGATTGGATTTGAATTGCTGCCGCAGAAGTTCACATTGACTCAACTACAGCATCTATACGAAATCATTCTTGATCGAACGTTGGACAAGCGCAACTTTCGGAAGAAGATCCTTGGCATGAATGTGCTGCAGGAACTGGACGAAGTCGAAACAGATGTCGCTCATCGTGCCGCTCGATTGTATCGCTTCAACAAACAACGTTATCGAGAAATGGTAAAGCAAGGTGTCAACTTTGAAATCTGAGGCCATGAAATCTGAGGCCATGAAATTCAGAACATCAACATCAGATCGCCGCGCGTTGTTACTTGTTGATCTTCAGAACGACTTCGTTGAAGGCGGCTCACTGGCGGTTACCGGTGGTTTGGAAGTGATCGAAGTCGCCAATCGGCTGATGCCGAAGTTTGATCTGGTCGTGGCGACGCAGGACTGGCATCCGCCGGATCACCAGAGCTTTGCCAGTCAGCATCCAGGACTGGCGATTGGTGACACATTTGAACTGAATGGCCTTCCGCAGACCGCCTGGCCCGATCATTGCGTGCAGGAATCATTTGGTGCTGAACTGGTGACGCCTTTGAACCGCGCGGGCATTCATCGTGTCATTCGGAAAGGTACGGACAGCCGTATCGACAGCTATAGCGGATTCTATGACAACGGTCATCTGCGTTCGACGGAACTTGCGGACTACCTGCGCGAACAACAGATTGATCATGTCTTTGTGATGGGACTGGCCACTGACTACTGTGTTCGCTTCACTGCGTTGGACGCGATTCAGGCAGGATTCCGGACGACGCTGATTGTCGATGGATGCCGAGGCGTCGAGTTACATGCCGGAGACATCGAAGGCGCGATCAATGAGATGAAGAAAGCTGGAGTTGAGATGACAATCAGCGAAGAACTTATGGAGTCCAACGATGATTAACGACGAACAGGCAACACGGCAAATCAGTAAATTTCTGAGCCTCGTGTTACGGCATCAACCGGACAAGATCGGCATCCAGCTTGATGACGCCGGATGGACTTCCATTGATGCGCTGCTGGAAGCAATGCGTCAACACGGGCGGAAGATTTCCAGAGAATCGCTCGACCATGTCGTTGTGACAAACGACAAGCAGCGATTCAGCATCAGCGAGGTGTCTTAGCAGCCGGTTCTTCACCGTCAAAGATCGTCACGATGTTGCTCTTTACGCGCAGGTTGTCCAGAACCTGTTCTTGTGCTGCCTCACGGCGATCCGCCAGTATCTTCGCTTCAATTTCCTTCTGCACGGATTGAAACTCAACACTTTTGGGATCGCGGTGATCCACGACTTTGTAAACTTCAAAACGGTCATCATGAACCTGAACGCTGGTCAATGAACCGGATGGCATGTCGAACAACATTGCTTCCAGATTCTTGTCCGCCAGCGAACCACGCTTAATCCAGCCCATGTCGCCGCGTTTCTCAGCACTCAGGACGTCTGAGAGTTCGCTGGCCACGGTTCCGAATTCTTCTTTTTGCCGCAGACGCTGAACAACCTTCGTCATGACATCTTCGGCACCTTCGCGGCCACCGTGATCACGGAAACGCACGACGATTTCTGCGAACCGAACTTCTTCGTCAGGCGTATAGTCGTCAATGTGCTCTTGATAGTACTTGACCAATTCTGCTCGATCAATTTCCTTGGGCACTTGAGCCTTTGACGATACGTAACCGACGACGAACTGCCTGCGAATGAAGGTATCCTTCATCTCCCGACGAGTGAATCCCTGATTTTCCAGCCAGGTCTCCAGTTCTTCGTCTGATGTCAGGTTATTTTCTTTCATCATCTTCTCGCAGACTTCTTTGAATGCCGGTTCCAGCGAATCGCGAATGACTTTGCGTTTATCTTCCGGAATCGTGGCTTCCAGGGCCTGAACGACGAGCGAGTCTTCTGCGTATTCTTGCGTGCGAAGGCGTAGTGACTGCATCATAATCATCTGACGCTGTTCGTCCGTCAGATTCGGGTCTGATTCAATTCTGCGACGCACGCCGCCCAGAACATCATCGACGAAGACAGGCTTGCCGTTGACAGTGGCGACAATGCTGGTGCCGGTCAGAGGCGCGACGCCGATCTCGTGAAACGAAACCGGTACAACACCGCCTTCTTTGGCATTTGCCTGCTGTGCCAGACGTTCTTCTTCCACATCAGCCGCGTGATTGATCAGTGATCTGCGTGGCGGCGCTGAAGTGAAGACGGGATTATCTTCCTTGATGGAAGTTCCTTTGCAGCCCACGCTGATCTGCAACAGCATGAATGCCACGAATATCATCAACATCCGAAGATTGCCTGACGGCAATTTCGATTCGAGTGTCGAGAATTCGGAGCGGTTTGAAGCCAAAGGATTCACCGTGCGAGGTAATGTATTGGGTGCCGGTGTGAGATCATCGAAGAAATAAATACGGCAGATTTAACGAGAGGAATGGTGACGGGGGCGGAATCATACGGTTTTTCGCCAGAACCAATCAAGGTCGAAATCATTCGCCCCAACGGCCCGAATCCAGTGCTTTACTGCGGCAAAATGTGCCGATGCGTGTGACCAATAAAAAAACCACCGGACAATCCCGAAGGATCGGCCGATGGCTCAAATTTTCTCGACGTGGTCAGATCGCCGAGGCTTTCAGTTGGTTTCTCAGGCCAACTGCTTCCGGCGGTTGACGAGGGTCCGAATACGTTCGGCGAGCAAAGCTGCGTCGAATGGTTTTCGGAAGGTCTCGCTAAACACCGAACGGTCAAAACCGGAAGCGTTGTCGTCGTCGCTGAGAAGACCAATCAGAACGGTTTCGTGGAATTCTGCATTCCGACGAAGGTTCTGAGCAATCATCAAAGCTTCTTCACGCCCCATAACAAAGTCCACCACCACGCAATCGGGGTGAATGGATTCTGCCTGGATTCCAGCTTCAAAGCCACTGGCAGCTATTTCGATCTTAAAGTCGTCGTTGGAAATCATCTCGTTCAGACTCGTGCGAGTCGTCAGATCAGAACCAACGAGCAAAATCTTGCCCATCGCTTCGTCTTCCAGCTCGCCGAGAGGCATTCCGTGTTCCTTAAGGAAACGGATCAGATGTTCGCGAGGTATGCGTCTATCTTGTGAACCAGGAATTCGATAGCCTCGAAGTCGTCCGGAATCGAACCACTTTGAGACTGTACGCGGGGCAACTTTACAGATCTTAGCTACCTGACCAGTAGTGAAGATCGTCCTCATGGGCGGGCTCTCCAATCAGTTCTCACTGCACCATCCGGATTTCCGTCCTAGAAATCCAGATCGTCATCATCCTGATGTTTTGCACTGGGTAAATTCCCCGAAAGGAATCTTCTGTCGTGACAGCCAAAACAAAACGCGGGTACAAAATGATGACAGGGGTCTGTTTTTGGATTGCGTGCGGAGCAATCCCGTGTCTGCACAAGACACTGGGGCGCAATTCACTCTGTACCATCATCGAAACGATGGACAGCGACCTTATCCGGACATCCCTGCCGTTACGGTCAGACGCTGAATTGCCCCCCGGCGAATTACAGCCTATTGTGCTTCCTGGCCTCCCCATGGTAATCACACCAAAGTGTTCTTACCGCCACAACAGGATGACAATCGCCTGCCTTATGTTCGTCGTTTCGATGGGAACGACTTTAGGATCTTTGACAGACCTGCAGCAACTACCACGAACAATGTCAAGAGCGACTGCATCGGTCAAAGAGTGGATTGGCTGAAATTTTTGCGATTCGTGACGAAATTCAGTAGTCCATTCACTATTCAGATTCGTATCGCAATTCGATTCTGATATTTTTTTCGATCGGGACTGCAATAATCCATTCCGTCTGTTCGTTGCCGGTGCGTAATTCTCCGCTACTGTTTGGCTGCTCAACTGTCACCATCAGTCCAGTTTCATTCACGTACGTCTGTTTTGATTTTTGCTTAAGACTCTTCCCAGTGTGGGCGCGAAGCCAGAGTTGTTTTGTTGTTTTCAAGTTCGTGGTGGAATGAATCGCGATCTTGCGACGCAGGCCGCCGTCTTTGTCAGGTTCGATACGGTCGGTGACGGAGAAGCCGGCGACTGAATATAGGAACGTCGGGATGCCGGACTTATCCAGTCGATAGCCTTGGAATTTGGCTCCAGCGGACGTCGCGTCGGTCGGCCATAGGGATGTTTTGTCGTCGAACGCAGCGACTGCGATTCCAGGTGGAAATGTGATTCGCCTGTCTCCAAGCGGATCGGCCGGCGGAGCGAAGCGGATAAACCAGGTGCCCTCGGCGTCCAGAAATCGGCCTCGCCATGCTTGCGACAGCGAAATGTTTTCTGCGTCGAAGGCGAAGTGGACATGTTGCGGAAAGCCAACGGCGATGGCATGCGTTCCGGTGATTGGCATGAAGGTGCGAAGGACGATGGGGCGATCAGTCGGCGCGAGTTCGTAGTTCTGATCACGAGCTTGCTGAATCTTGTCCGGCAGTGGCTGGTTGGTTATCTCCTTGAGATACGCAGACATCGCGGCAAGCTGAAGTTCGACGTCGCCATTCAGCACGTCGCGGTTCTGACTCTGCCCGTTCGGAAAGAATGTCGGCATTCGCGTGCGTTCTTTCAGCGAACCGGGATCTTTCAGAAAGTCGTGCAGCCATGCTGGCTGGACTCGATTTGTGACGCCTTCCAGATCAATACCTACGACGCCAGGCAGCGCTTCGCCTTTGAACACATGACACTGCACGCATCCGGTGTCCATCAACTGCCGACCTGCTGCGATCAGCGTCTTTGTGTCGGCTTGGGCGAACACGCTGGCCGCATCAGGCGGTTTGGTTACTGTACCGGCGTCCGCTTTCGCGAACATGGCGGGCAACGGTTTTGTGATGTCCGCCGGAAAGACTGGCATGCGGATTGTCATGAAGGGCCGCACACTGCCTTTGCCGATGAGGACATTGTTAAGCCACGAAGGCTGAAGCCTATTGCCAACATGCGTCAAAGCTGGCGGCAATCGACCTTCATCGCCGATATCGACATGGCCAATGGTCTCGAAATATGGTTTGCGATGTCGTCCGATTCCGCCCAGTTGAGTTCTATCATGGCAGGCGTAACAGTTTTGTTGAAGGAGTTGAAAGGAGAGTTCATCGTGGTTTGTCGCTGCGGCCGGATTCTTCAACGACGCGATCGCGGCATTGATTGCGGCCGCTTGAGAAGAATCAAAAGTCCAGCTTGGTTGCACAGCCGTAGGACGGGACTCCAGTCCCGTCCTGATCTGGACAGTCCTGGAGACCGGTTCTGCCGTCCAACACGCATGTTTCGACTCAGAATCTAATTCAGCCAGTGGTTTCGCGAGTGCCGTCGCTGCCATGCTCTGAATCGTATGGCAACTTGCACAATGCAGATCCGAAAAGAATTGGCGGCCTTTTGCGATTAGAGCAGCGTTGGATTTGGGCAACTCGCTCTGGTGAGCTGCCGACTGTGCCGCATCGCGCAGCAACCATGCCGCGATGTCAGCGGCATCGACCGCCAGCAGACTAAAATTCGGCATTCGCCCGGTGGGCCGCGTATGTTCGGGATTCAACAGAAAGTACGTCAGTGATTGATGCGTGTACTTTGCTGGCAACTTCGAATGCGGTACGGAGTTCACTTTGCGAGCTGCCGATGACAATCCCATTTCTTTGAGTTCATCAGCGTCGAGTTGTTCCAGCAGATCGTCCAGCGGCGATGATTTGACAGCAGTGACTTCGTACTCAGAATCCGGCTCGTGACACGCGACGCAGCCAATCTGATGATACAACCCGCGACCATTTTCGATGTTGCCACGATTCCAGAATTCCATTGGTACCGGGTTGAGCCCCGTGGCCCTGATTTCCGGGAACGGCCGTTCCAGTGAAACCAGAAAGGCAGTAATGGCATCCGCCGTTGATTCGCGATTTTCTGCAGGAACAGTGGCCAGCATATCAGGCATCGCCGTGCCGTGTTTCGCCGTCGCTGGTGACAGCAGAAATGATCGAATCCAGGTCGGCTGCAATCGACTGCCTGCTCCGTCAAGAACTGGCCCACGTTTCGGGCTGAGTGTCGCATCGTCTGCCTTGTGACACGCCGTGCAGCTGAGTTCCGTAATCAGCAACCGTCCAGCAATGACTTCGTCAATATCCGCATGTCGCCCAAAGCGGTCGAAGCCGGAAATAAAGGGTACACTTGACTGGTTGTCATCAGCGAACGCAGCAGATGTAGCGAAGCAGAGGGAAAAAACAATGAGCAATCGCATAATGTCGTACCTTGATTGTGGGGCAGGCTTCCAGCCTGCCAACCTTGTCATCGCTGTTTCAAAATCAGCGGATCACCCAATTGCAATCCGCACCGAATGCGTTTCACTGCGGGTTTGTCGTCCAACCATGATTCCATGCGCGCAAAATACAGCTTGTCGTTGCGCATCCGCCAGTCACTCTCGGAGAACTCCGAGGGACGTTCTCTGGAATCCAACTCCTTTCGATAATCGCGAAGTGCTTTCAAACCGCAGGCAGGTACACTGCCGTTGAGGCACGCAGTCACAAAACAGGTCGCTCCGTCCACGTCGAGATGTGGCAAGCGACGACGACGAATGAGGCCGTCCATGCGTTGACTCCGGAATGAAATGTCATAGGGAAAAATGATTGTCAAATTCAATGGCAGGCTGGAAGCCTGCCCCACAAATGTTGGTCACCACTTATCAACCGGTCCACTCGGAACAGGAATTTGTACATCCGTCAGCACGCCCGTGCGATTGCCATCCACTGGTCCAGCTTGTTGAATCTCCGCGATCGCCACTTCCATTTCTGACTTCGTGTGGACCTTTTGAAAATCGCCGCGCTGCTGTTTGCGAATTCGCATGCCCTTCAAATACCAGTGAGCCATCTTGCGAAACAGGATGATCGCGCGTTCGCTGCCGTGACGTTCTTCCAGACACGTGAACTGCTGCAGCATAAGTTGCAGTCGTTCATCAAACGTGCCCGCTGGAGAGAAACTTCCGGTCAGTTCCCATTCAACAAGTTGCCGAAAGATCCATGGATTGGCCAATGCCGCACGACCGATCGAAATCCCGTGGCAGCCTGTTTCCTTCAACATCCTTGCAGCGTCAGTCACGTTGCGAATATCGCCATTGCCGATGATCGGGATTCTTTCCACGGCTTCGACAACAGCACGAATTCCAGGCAGAGAAACGGTTCCGCCAAATCCCTGCTCCCGCGTGCGACCATGGATGGCAACCGCCGCCACACCAACCTGTTCAAACTGCCGTGCGAAAAACGGGGCAGTCAGGTTCTCGCTATCCCAGCCGAGTCGCATCTTGACGCTGACAGGAATTGGCACCGCTTCAACGACGGCCTGAACCAGTTTAAGTGTGCCGTCAATATTGCACATCATTCCCGCGCCCGAACCTGCCCCAGCGATGCGATTCACAGGGCAACCCATATTGATATCGATCGTATCAACGCCATGTTCATACAGCATCCGAGCGGCGTCGGCCATCACGTCAGACTCGCTGCCAAAAATCTGGACGGCAAACGGACGATCTTCGGGATGTGTTTCCACCATTTGCATCGTACGTTCATTGCGACTCAGCAGAGCACGCGAATTGACGAGATCCGTCGTCGCCAATCCGACTCCGCCAATCCGCCGCACAATTCGGCGAAACGGCAATGTAGTGAAACCAGCCAGCGGTGACAGCAGATAGCGGCTCACCAGCGGCAGGCTTCCATACTTCAACGCATCGCGAAACGGTACTCGTTCCACGTCGGTGCGAACAGTGGAGTGAGTAGAAGCGTTGCGAAAGACGTCCGGTATGGCGCTGCGAATGAGACTGGTCCTGCAAGAGTGTCCGACGAACGTACGGGCCCGAAATAAAGTACGTCAGCCTTTCCAGGCTGACTTGTGCGACTTCATGTCAGGCTGGAAAGCCTGACGTACTTGTTCGGATCATGTTTCGCCGCCATCTTAACCTCAGCCGCAACGGTTGGCCACACGGCAGGCCGGAATGTCGGCCTTGTGAATCTGCAGTTTCTGCTTCTACGGCAGGTTCACCGGCATTGACAAATTGTCGAATTGTGGAAAACCACTTCCGGATGTCGTGGCAGCCCGGAAAGTCTGCGAAAAGTCATTGCTCGTATTCCGATTTTCGGATACGAATGCGACCAGTTGGCTTCCGCAGGCGAATGGTCGCAAAACAGCAAGAAGTCAACCACACACAGGACGCGTGTTTTCGCGTTGAATTATGGCAGCTCCGGAAAACCGGAGCGTCGTGCACCGATGATCATGCTGGCGCAAACAGTTCCTCGCCGAAAAACGCTCCGACGTAATCTCAAGGCCATGAACGCGGATGGATTTTCGTTCAGTGTCATGGTCGGCATCGCGGAAACCTACGTGCCTGCGTTTGTGCTCGCACGCGGTCTGGGAGAACTCAACGCCGCATTGATCGCAACCGTGCCCGTGCTGCTGGGAAGTATCCTGCAGCTTCTGGCGCCGATGGCGCTGCAGAGATTGAAGTCATACCGTCGCTTTGTTGTGATGACGGCTTCGATTCAGGCCAGCAGCATGTTGATTCTGATGTGCATGGCTTTGATGCCGCACGTTCCGGCGTGGGCCGTTTTTGTTCCGGCCACTTTGTATTGGGCGGCTGGGCTTTCCACCGGTCCGGCATGGAATACGTGGGTTGAGTATCTGGTTCCTCAAAAAATCCGCAGCGGTTTCTTCGCACGACGCAGTCTCATGTGTCATGTCGGCGTTCTGTTGGGATTGATCTCAGGAGGACTGTTTCTGCGATGGTCCGTTGCTCATGAAATGACCGTGGCGGTATTTGCGGTGCTGTTTGGAATCGGCGCGATAGGTCGGTTCGTGTCAGCCGGAATGCTGGCTCGACAGACGGAGCATACGACCACCGGCATGAGCCATTTTCAAAATCAAGTGGCAGCAAGTCACGACTACACGCAGGCGGATGAAGACACCGATGCGCCGAGCATCATGTCTGCGAAAGCACGTTTTGCCGCTGTCATTCAGACAATCAAGCAACCGGGATCCGCTGGACGCCTTGTGCTGTTTTTGATGGCCGTGCAAACAGCCGTGCATGTGTCCGGCCCGTACTTCAATCCCTATATGCTTCGCATTTTGAAGCTGTCATGGATGGAATACATGGGGCTGTTGTCCCTGGGCTTCATCGGTAAGATGATTTCACTGCCCTGGGCCGGGCGATTCGCCAATCGCTTTGGACCGGATCGCCTGTTGTGGGTGGGCAGCATCGGCATTGTGCCTGTCAGTGCCATGTGGTTCTTTTCGCAGAACATCTTTTGGCTGGCGAGCATCCAGATCGTGAGCGGCCTTGTCTGGGGCTGTTACGAACTGGCGATGTTGCTGCAGTTCTTCCGACAGATTCCGGGGGAACGCCGTGTCGCCGTGCTGACGCTGTATAACCTTGGTAACTCGGCTGCGATGGTTTTCGGAACTGTGATTGGCGGCGTGATCTTAAATGCACTCGGACGCGGCATGGATGCCTATTTGACGTTGTTCGTCGTGTCCGGCTGTATGCGATTCTTCGCCTTGCTGGCCATGCCCGATCGACAGACGGCCGTGCATACCACCCGTGGCGTGGTTTCAAAATGGGTTGTGCAGTCGGTTCGCGGCTATGTCCATTCCGCTCATTCGATTCGAGCTGTGCAGGAAATTCACATTGAGATTCCTCAACGACCAGAAAATATTGATATCGTGTTGAGCAACAGCGAGGGGTCGTCTGTGACGTCGCGCGTCATTATCGACGACGGCGGAGTCGCGAAACGTCGAGACGGCTCTACGGCAATCAAAAGTAACGGCACGCGACAGCAGCCGGTTTAGAGACAGATAAAAATCAAGCATCTGTGTATCAATGTACTCGTTTAACCCGACTCGTAGAGAAGGTGCCGACTAGCCTGCCTCCTCTGCGAGTCGGGTCAAACGTTTGCTATCTCGGCTAAGAATAAACTCACAGAACGTGAGCGCCGCGGCACACCAGCGCAGCTCGCGAATTTGCCACACTCTGCGGTTTGCAATGCTCCAAGGAGTCTGCGCATCAAGGTTCGTAACGATAACCGACACCGTGGACTGTCTGGATCAGTGTGGGCGCTTTCGGATCCGTTTCGATGCGTTTGCGAAGTTGCGAGATGTGTTGGTCCAGAGTGCGGCTGGTCGGAAAATAATCCTCACCCCATGCATGCCGAAAGATTACATTGCGGTCCATCGCGCGGCCGGAGTTTTCGTACAACAGTTGTAGTATACGAACGTCGCGAGGACTGAGTTCAATCACTTCGTCGCCGCGCCGGGCTCGCAGTTCGACAGGGATGACTCGCAAATCGCCCATAGAGAATTCTGCAGGAATATTCGGCTGACGGGCGCAACAGCGTCGGGCAACGGCCTGAACGCGTGCCACGACTTCGCGCAGGCTGAAAGGTTTGACGATAAAATCGTCGGCGCCTATTTCGAAGCCGACCAGCCTGTCAAATTCCTCCGCCTTCGCACTGATGAAGATGATGGGAACATCGGCCGAGATCGCTCGAATCGCCCGACAAACTTCGTATCCGCTGTGGCCCGGCATCATAATGTCCAGGCAGACAAAGTCGGGCGACTGTTCGCGAAACAGTCCAATCGCATCGGTGCCAGCGACGGCTGCCACGACGCGGTAGCCCTCGGCCTGCAGAACTTCTGCCAGTCCTTCGCGAGTGAAGCGGTCATCTTCTGCGACTAGCACTTTCATGGGGTCTGCCGTCCGAACGATTGCAAATAAAATATGATTTTGGATCGGGGAATCGACACGCAAAAATATGATCAGATTGAGTTTACAACAATAACAAGAATGCGTCGCCACAGATGAGCCTTGTTTGGCCAAACCGGGCTTGTCAAAGCTGGGGGCTTGCAATTCTATGAAAGTTCTAAATTTTTAGAGAAATTTCTCATCGCAATGTTTGACAACAAATTTACGTGTGCTATTCTCCATGCCACTCCGGATGCCACTCCGGATGCCACTCCGGATGCCACTCCGGATGCCACTCCGGATGCCACTCCGGATGCCACTCCGGATGCCACTCCGGATGCCACTCCGGATGCCACTCCGGATGCCACGTTATCTAGGTCGGATCGGTCAGGTGTCGTCGATTGAATCAGTGCATTTCCTCAATTGCTTGAGAGGCAACGGTCCATGAATTGGCGTGCTGTTCTTTTGATAACCATTTTGAGTCCTGCACGATGCGGCGCTGAAGATCCGGTTGCGGTTCAGATTCTTTCGTCTTTGGAAGAATTTCAGCAGTCCATCAATTCTCTTGATGTGCAGTATGTCGTGAAAGACTCCCCTACCTGGGAATTCACGAATATGGAGCAGCAGCCTAGTTATAAGTGGAGATGGGCGAAGTCCGGGCGAAAGCAGTTGCTTACTCGCGAGACAGCACTAATTCCAGATACAACAACACTCAGTCGAATATGGGAGAGCTTTGACGGGGAAAATGGATACATAGTGAATTACCATGATCGCGAGCAAACGCTTGTAAAGCGAATTGACGTTACGCCAGTAGAGCCTATTACACTTATGTCGAATCAGCACATTGCTGGAGGATTCGGGACTCACAAACTACACCTTCACATTCCTGATTCACTCACGGCCTTTCTTGGCAAGAGAATGGCGATGACCGTTTCTTCGGAAGAAAAGGTCGAGGAGGAGGATTGTGTGAAGCTGTCAATTGGAAAAGTTGCGGCATTTGTGGACGGTGGGCCAGAGCATAACGTGACAGCCTGGTTCTCTAAACGATGTGGCTTTATGTTGCGGCGAATTGCGGTGCTCCCCGTGGTCCCAAATCCAGGCGACGGAAAAACGATCCGCCTGCCGGAAGGATCTTTCCCAAGTTTCGTCGATGTGGTGCAGTATACGGAGGTCAATGACCCGTTGTTCAGGAAGGTACGATGGTTTCCGGCAAAAATTCAGTACCGGAATTTCTACAGTGGAGAGGTCACCGTTCAATCGGTATCGATCAATACCGAGATCCCTGCCGAAACATTCGTCCCCGAGATGCCGAATGGGACGGAAGTCCTCACCATTCGACCTGGTTCCACCACGCCGTTGACACACTATGTTGGTGGAGAAGGCGGTGCACGGTTGTACGAAGAACGAATGCGTTCGTTCAATACGTCCAAACCCATATTGGCTGACAAACAGCCGAAACCCGTCAATGCTTCACCTGAATCGACTGGTTATGTGCAGAAGGTGTTTGTTGCGTGCTCGGTGTTCATGATCATCGCTGCGATAGTCGCTGCGAAACGCCAAGGACGCTGGTTTTCGAGTAGGGAATGACGTTTATGAGAGTTCTAACGTGCGTCGCAGTAATTGCAGTGTGCTGCTTTTGGTCCCTGAACCCGTCCCAGGTTGCAAGCTTGTCTGATGGTGACCTTGCGGAGGTTCGAGGCAATCAGGTTTAGTATTGTGCATTCCCATATCCAATTACGGGTGGATGCACGACATGTGTTGATGCGGGGTGGAGGACTCGATCCTATGAATACCCGATGGCAGGTGGCACTTACACATTCACATATCAAATGCACACGTATCAGAAATGTATTACCTATCAACCGGATGAGAAATGTTGGGTAAATTCTAGCGTGACGACGACAGCATGTAACAAAACGACGAATAACACATGCACAGGAAATGCTCAGGGATTTTCAGATTTTCAATGCATGTCTCCCGTCGATCCTAGCTGGGGCCTGGGTACGTTCGCATGCGTTGGGACGTACTCTGACGCATCCAGTCTGACGCAATCTGGTGTAGACTGTAGTACGATGCCACCGGGCTTGTTCTGATTTGACTGAATCTCGGCGGGGCTCGGACTACGATGTGGCTGATGTTGGGTGCGTTTTTCGCAGTGCAAATTCCGCCAGAGAAGCCGAAAACTTCGGTTCCCTGTGGCGCTGAGGCGCTCGCCATGTGTGTCTCAGAGCTTGGCGGTGATCTTTCCGCGCAGGATATTGCATTTCGGTTGCCCCGACGCGGGAAGGATGCGTCACTACTTGAACTCAAGATGGAAGCCGAGTCCCTGGGGTACTATTGCTGGGGCGTTCGCTGGAAGGAGTCTCCTTCCAGTGAATGCCCGCCAGCGATTGTGCCAGTAACGCTCCCACGCGGCGAAGCTCATTACGTTGCAGTTTTGAAATGGAAGGACGACGAATTACTCGTTGCCGAATATGGGACGCGCCAGTGGATAACAAAAGAAAAATTGCTTGCCGCTGGCTGGGATGGGACAGCACTTCATCTGTCTCGGAACTGGACGGATCGCTACATGCATATTCCATTGAATCAGTTCGTTACCACGATGTTGTTTGGGGCTTTTTTTCTCATTGTCGCGGTCTTTTGGAGACGAAGGTCCATGCTTTCCAAGTCCCATACCAGAGCATCTGATATCGTCGCAGTGCGCGATAGCGGATCTACTCGCTCGGGTGTGACAATGGTGGAAATTCTTGTCAGTTGCAGCGTTATCACACTCTTAATCTCTCTGTTGTTGCCTGCAGTCCAGAGTACTCGAGAAAGTGCTCGACGAATTTGGTGCAGTAATAATCTTCGGCAATTCGGCGTTGCAATGCATGGATTTGAATCCTCGTACAAAAGATTTCCACTCGAACTGTCAACCGAGCTCCAGTCCGTATCGGGACTGGAATTCCCTTACCAGGTATCGGCCCACTTCTGTTTGCTTCCCTACTTGGAACATTCTACAGTTCAAGCTAGGGTGGTTTTGAAGGGCGACGTTTGGGATCTGTCCTCGGATCCGCCCTTGAGTCAACACAATGCCGAAATCATCAAGACTGCAATCCCCGTTTTTCTCTGTCCCAGCGACCATGGTAAGCCCGGAACGACAAATTATTTGATGTGTCACGGTACTTCGCCGCATGGAGGTACTACGCCCGATGCGCCAGTCCCGAATTCCGCACGAGACGGCTTTGGACGTCGTGCGAAAGGGGTCCCGGCGAGCGATGTCACTGACGGTCTCTCAAATACCATTGCGTTCAGCGAGCGACTCATCGGTGGCGAGACGCCGGACAGGTATGTGCCGTCGCGTGACATTGCGTACCTGCCGGGCATGATATTTCCCCCACTTCCCGATGAAACGATCGTACTCTGTCGAACGAATGTCTCACCAACTTCCAGTCACTCATCGTTTAGTGGACATGGATGGCTTTTTCATTCCCTAGGTGTAACGACCTATAATCAAATCCTGCCACCGAATTCCACAATACCAGATTGCTCAGGTGGCAGTGGTGGTGGAGCGGGCCTGTATTCGGCAAGAAGTCTGCATCTTGGCGGCTGCCAAACACTTTTAGGCGATGGGTCTGTGAAATTTGTGTCACAATCCATTGATCAGAACGTTTGGCGGGCACTTGGTACGATTGACTCTTCCGATGTTGCACAAATTCCATAATGTGTTTGATATTGATGCCCCCCAAACCGCGATCGAAGGCGATGTCTTTTAACATTCTCCCTGCTGTTTTGCTTCAGCATATCATCGTATTTTCGAGTTACACCGTTGTACTCATGGCAACGTCTGGCTGTGAACAAGGTGAAGCAATGCTAGAGCTCGATTCACACGTTTTTACCGTAGAATACAAGGATGGTGGCGTAAATCAGAAAACCATCGTTCTTAAGAACACCGGAGGTCAAGTCATTAAGATTGTCGATATTTCGCCGAGCTGTTCTTGTACGGTTCCTAAACTTACGCAATGGACACTGGCGCCCGGAGAACGAACGGAACTGATATTGGAAGTCACCAGCCCGGATCTCGGGGATCAGGATGTCGAAGTGGCAATTCACACGAACTCTCTGAAAACTCCTGTTGAAACAGTCTCACTGCATCTGCACGGCCCACCACTAAGTTTGCCACAAATCTGGAAACAGCCACCGGTCACAATGATACGGTTTCCCGAATTGGCCGCATTCACCACGCAGATCGAACTCTCAACCCTTGAAGCTGCCGGAAGCGATCCCTGGATTTTAAATTTGATCGCAGACACGAACATTCCCGCAGATGTTACGAGTACGTTGATCCGAGTTGATAACGATTCAATATTCGGGAAGGATATTGTCACCCGTACGTATACTTTTGAGTTGGAAATCCAACCAAAAATCTTTGAACGATTTAGCTTGCAACTCAGGATCGTTGCTGCAACGAGCGATACAAAAACCACGCTTGGAAATCCCTCATTAATCTGCGATCCGGCCCCCCCGATCCGATGCCTGCCGCAATCGCTACATTTCACGCGAAATGCAGAAACTACTTCTGATAGGATTCTGGTTCTTTCGTCAGATGACGATGAACCATTCGAAGTCGATTTAGACAGCAATCTCCCATTTTGTTCGATTAAGCGGGATGGTGAATCCGAACATACGATTAGCGCAATCTTGGCGCTGCGAATTGCCATTGACTGGGAAAAGGTCCCAGATTCACAAACTGGACCTTTCCAACTCGCACTAAAGACATCGCATCCAAAGTGCGAAGTGGTCAATGTTACATTGGATCTGGCTGGGACGTCCGAATAGAACAAATCTGAACATTGCCAGTAGGGCGTGGGATTCTCAAAACTTCCCAATGCGACGTAGTTGAGCGTTGCGAATCGGGGAAAAAAAACGTCGCAACGTTTACGTTACGACGTTTTGGGGAATGCGATCGACAGGAATCGAACCTGCACGAGTGTTACCTCACATGCTCCTGAAGCATGCGCGTCTGCCAGTTTCGCCACGATCGCGGAACGAACTTTGGTCGCAAGTTTACACCCTTTAGACAAAATCGACAACCGAAGGGTTCGCGAAATGTCGCAATTGGAAACCTTGCATCTGTGCCGAGCCGATTCAACCGATCAGTCTGAATTTTTCGCAGACACCACCGGATCTGTTTTGGCAGTTTCAGCGTTCGCCGCGAGCGGCAAAGACCAGACAACTGGCTGCATTTTGGACAAATCGGGCGTCCAGTTTTCGATCGTCCGCACGACTGTAAAACCTGCCGAGTCTTTCTGTAGCGGCTTGGGATCGTTCTCGGTCGCAGGTTCTTGCTCTTTGTCTGACTCTTTCCCGACGTCTGGAGTTTCTTCGTGACCAACATCAACCCGGAGAACGACAAGCGTAGTATCAACTGCGTCGTTCTGAATTTTCTCAAGCTCCTGTGCTGAAAATGTGATAGCTGCATCGTCCGAAGACGCATTGACCACGCGGACGATGAATCTTCGTTTGGTCTCGCCCTTGCTTGTCGCTAAGTCCCATGGCGCGTCTGCAGGTTCAAGAACAGTTTTTTCATCTGCGAACCGCGTTCGAACAAACCCCACCGCCTGTTGATGTGAGCTTTCTGCCGTTAGTGGAGCTGTTTCTTCCTGCACTGTTTCTACCGGCAGCAAGTCCGCAACGATCACGTCATCCACTTTGCTTCCAAGTGCCTTCGCTTTCGCGCGTGAGACCTCAGCATCTTCTGGGCGTCCCAGTCTTGCCAGAGTGATCGCGCGGCTCAGCCATGCCGGGGACATCTGCTCATCCAGATGAATCGCCTGCTCGAAGTCCTCAAGTGCACGACTCCACTGTTTTCGATCGAGAAACACGTTACCGCGATAATGATAAGTCTCTGCACTTCGACCGTGGATTCTGATCGATTCATCATAGTCGCTCAGAGCTCCATCCAGTTCACCATGGTCATGTCGAGCCAAACCTCGATTGCGCCATGCCAGATAGTCGTCCGGATTTAGTACGACGGCGCGATCGCAGTCGGCGATAGCCTGCTCAAACTGCTGCAGCCGCGCGTAAGCAGCGGCACGATTATTGAATGCCTGAGCCATGCCGGAATCCAGATCAATCGCCCTTGAGTAGGCTTCGATCGATTCCGGAAACTGGTCCATGGCAGAGTAGGCAACGCCGAGGTCATACCACGCCGTCGGATTTTGCTTATCAAGTTCCAGGGCCTTTCCGTAGGCAGCGACAGCTTCCGGAAGTTCCCCATCGCGTTCGTGCTTATGGGCGACTTCCAGAAACTCCGCCGACGTATCAATTCTCTCTGCGCAACCAACCAGCAAGAGAACAAACGTCAGCAAGCCAGACAGGTTAAGCGAACAGCGTTGACACATCAGTTGACTCCCACATTAGAATTTGAGGCTGGCAATTGTTCGTGCTCACGCGCCAGTCGGTTGTCAGGTGCCTCGGTTTCAAAAAGCTTGTCCTCGATCTTCCGACGAAGACGCCCGAGGCTGACTTTGCCCGTGAGAACGTGACTTCCCGGCGTATGAATTCGTCCGTTCAGTCGTTGCGATTGGGCTTCCGTCAGGACCATGAACAGTGGTTGCGCATCTGGCCTTGAGTAGTGATCGTCATGGAATACAGCAACGTCGTCATCCGGAAGTTCGGTTCCGATCAGAACAATTGCGGCCGGATGCGTGACTTCCCGATCAGTATTCGCCTCCTGCATATTGGAGGAAACCCGACAACGAAATCCTCGCTCCCAGAAATACTGAAGACTCTTCAAACTTCGCCGCACTTCGCGATCGACCCATAGCAATGCTGGCAGTTCACGTGTCGCAAACAATTCATTCTTTGATGTTGAATCCATTGCTATGACCGCCCCGTTCGTCACCAAACGAGCGCTCGTGGACAAAAGTGCTGTCGTCGCCACAGGCCCGTTGCCGAGCAAACTACGGAGAACCGGAATTCGACCGACGAGCCAGTACACCGTTTCCGCCGGCCAGAATGAGAGGTGACCAAAGATCATGATGAGTCCAAATGTCCACAGTCCCATCATTCCGCCGATTCCGGCATGTAAGCCAAATCCGATCGCGAGTACGATGGGTCTGACCGGTCGAACCCACACGAGGGCCGCGAAAGAGATTTCCCACATAATTGTGGAGTGAGTCATCAGGTCACTAATCCATGGATACCAGGCAATCCATGTCATGTTAAGGGACTGATATTCCAGGTTTGCAAATGCCAGCCACACGGCTTCACCGCTCCACCAGGCACCTCCCTGCAGTTTTGAAAGTCCGGCGTAGGTATAAATCACACAAAAGTGAATCTGAACGAGTCGAATTGCAAGGTTTGCAGTAATGGAAGGCTTAACCGGCGGAATGACAAAGCTTAACTTCCGCCGCGCCGCCCTTCGTCGCGCTTTCCAGACAGCAAGCCAGCGATCAACAGACAGAACGGCACCACTGGGGCCAATGCAGAGATACAGACAAAGGATCGCGTTGATCTGATCCAAACCGAAATTGGACATATGAGCGCGATAGGAGTATGAGATCGTAATGACCATCGATAGGACCGATGTCACTCGCGTTGCAAAGCCAATCCAGAATAGAAACAGAATTCCCAGGCAGGCGCAATGCACTGGCAGCAGCCATTGATCAGTCACGTACCACCAGAATGATGGTGCCATCTGACCTTCCTGCACCACCACCAGAACGTCAGGGCTGTTCCAACCGGAAGATCCAAGGAATGCCTGAAGATTCAGTCCCCAAACCAGATGCGTATAGAACAACATGCCGCCAACGAACAGGCGCATGAAACCAAGGACAGTCGGATCACCTGGAGAATACCAGAACGTGTTCCATGCCGAAGCGACGACCTGGACCGGGCGGAGACAATGCGCTGCAATAGTGCGAACAGTCACTGGAGATCCTCCCGTGAAAAAGTTCCAAGAGGCAGTTCCTCGTACAGGTCACCATCATCAAGTTTCCCACCAGCGCGAACTCGTTCCATCGTCGGCAAGTCGTGACGCACAGTAGAAACTGAAACCGATGCCCCGTCATATTCACGACAGAGATTTCGTGCAAACCCTTTTGCTATGATCGCCTGCTCATCGGGCGACGCATTTCCAAGGAATTCCGACAGCATAAAATGCCGATGGTATAACAGTCGTGGCGCGATATCGAAATTCGGAAATCTTCCGGATACGACGTTGCCATCCTGTTGCGTGACAGACCAGGAAACAAGATTGCTGCTTCCCGGCTGAGGCGCAAAATAGTGAAAGCCGTGATTGAGATAGAGTCCCTGCAGATACGGTGAGACGGCTTCCCAGACGGTACGAGAAGTCTGCGATGACGGACCGACGGTCGCAGGCGCAGTGATGATGGCAGTGAGATGCATGAACAGCCAAACATTGACGCAGCAGAACATCACTCTGCGCCAGCGAGGGTGTTTCTTTGACTCTGGTCCCGGCTGAAGCAAATCGGATTCTTGCGAATCGGCCACTGAGGCCAGATCCTTCAGCGTGGACGGATTTTGTTTGTCAATTGGTGAGATCATGGGCGTCAATCTCCAGACAAAGCGATTCAGCACAGAGGTCGCAAGTGCTGCGGAAACAGAAAGAACTGGTCGGTGGCGAACTTTTCCCAATTGAACAGAGGCAGTAAAACAGGTGCCCGATGCCTCCCGATCCGTTGGGAGGCACCCAAGCATCTGCTACTGCCAAATCAGTCTTTATCGCTTTGCTACGAACTCGCCGTTGTTTACGGATTCCGCAACAACAACATCGAATCGCTGACCCGCGCGGAGCTTTTGCTCCGAACGGCTAACGAGAGTCTTGCCGTCTCGAACGACTTCAACACGAATCGGATAGGTGTATTCCTTGCCTGGATCAGCCAACGGAATACGATATCGTCGCTCGGTTCCCGTGAGTGTCATCTTCTGATCAACGAGGTAGACCGTCGCGTCTTCAGGAACTTTAACAACCAGAATCGCAGACGAGCGATCTGTGCTGCTGGTTACTGGAGGTGCCAAAATTTTGACATCACTGGCAGATGGCTGGAGTGGAGTTTCCAAATGATCACTGTGATGCCCTGGCGAACTGTGATGCATAGGCGCACTGTGATGCATAGGCGCACTGTGATAAACCACGCCGCCGCCTGACGACCCCCTGCTGCCGTGTGAACTTGAGGAGCCCGATGAACCATGGCTGCTGTACGAGCCACCAGAAGATCCGCTGCTCCCGTGTGAGCTGGACGATCCAGATCTGTGCCAGCGGCCAGATGATCCACTGGATCCATGTGAGCTGGACGATCCGGATGATCCGTGACTGCTATACCAGCCGCCTGAGGATCCACTGGATCCATGGCTACCGGAAGAACCACTTGATCCCGATGAGCCACTTGAACCATGGCTTCGGTATCGTCTTGCTTCTGCGTTCTCGGGTGATGCAATCAGCACTGCCAGAAGGCAGGCCGATGTCAGACCAAACCAACGCTGAGATGAAATTCCTTGCATTCCTTACTCCTAATTACTTGGTGGAAGAAGGCTGCTGACACGTTGTCAGCAATCCTGTCACAGCCCGAGGTGGTATCACCCCGGGCAAACGCCACTCAACCAGACCATCAAAGGATTAGTCAGCCGTAATGCAGAAAGTCACATCGCTCCGTCGCAACTGCTTCCACTGACCACCCATAGACCACGGCAGATTACACACTGGGATGAATATGTCAACCAGAAAGGGCTGCACAATTAAGCAGCCCTGAACTTGTGGGTATGGGTGGCGTTTTCGGTAGACACAGGGGCATGAAGATTGTAAACATTCTCCGAGTTTGTGGTGAGATGGCCGCTCTACGCAGCCAGGCGACAGGGAAGAATTCAACTCGCTAGATCTTCAACAATGAAACACGTTGAGCCACATGTGGTGTGTGCTTCGGAGAGAACTGAACAGTGGGAGGTTTGAGTTATGTTGAGAGCTGACGAATTCGATGGTCAGGAGATTTCAGGGGTTTCAGCAAAGATTCACGGTACGCGAACAATGGCATGTTTATTTGCGTTGACGTTGCTGACAGCTAACTGGGCAAATGCGGGTAGTGACGGCAACTCAGGTGGTTGGCAATCAGATTTCGAATCAGCGGAGGCACTTGCCAAAGCGCAGAACGTTCCAATGGTGGTTCATTTTCACGCCCATTGGTGCGGACCATGTCGCGTAATGGAAACGGAAGTACTAAGTTCAGCGGATGTTAATTCTGCATTGGGGGCCGGGATCATTGGGGTGAAGATCAATTCCGATGATCGCAAGGATCTCGTATCTCGTTTCGGCATATCGGCGCTTCCGACGGACGTCATTGTCTCGCCGGATGGTCGTATCCTTTCGAAGGATGTCGGTTCACCAGGCAAGTCAGGGTACATTGCAAGACTGTTTCGCTTCAGTGCCCCAGCTAAACGATCAACAGGCAATCGCGATACACAAGTGGCTCAAGCTGCAGGCACTTCCGGCACCCCGGATGTGCGGGTTGCTTCGCGGTCGAGGAAATCAGAAGTTCTGGTTGCCGCGACGGATCGCACTGCCGAAAAGTCTTCGCTGGATTCTGTCCCTGTTGACCGAACAAAGGACATTGAACTTGCCGGAGCCACTTCCGGAGATTCGAACGACAAGGTAGTAGGCCACAGCGTAGCATCAAGCGAATCGCCAACACTGCCTGACACTGCAGAAAAAGCAATGACTCAAGCCCTGCGCCGCGAGTCGGACAAGCAGATCGGTTTACACGGATTTTCGCCGGTTTCTCTGACAGAATCCGAACAATGGAAGACCGGAGCACCTCAGTTCAAGTACGAATTTCAGGGCGTGTGCTACCTGCTGACTTCCGCAGAAGAGCTTGACCGATTCAAGGCCAGCCCTGATCGCTTCATTCCAGCCTTACATGGCTGTGATCCGGTGTCGCTGGTAAATGATAAGATTGTTCAGGCGGGACACATTGAACTTGGCGTGACATACCGTTCCAGGGTTTACTTCTTCTTTTCGAAACAGACACGGGATAAATTTCTAAGCAACCCGGAAAAATTTTCGCGTACAAATAAACTCACATTCCTCCAGCAGGAAACTGAGGGCTAGTTGTCACACTCTGTGTGAGGTGTGTCGTTGATGAAGTCAAACATGAAGAGTCATAGAATTCCTGTCGGGGACCTATGGCTCTTTTTTGCAACGCGAATGTAATCTGTCAAACGACAATGATTCATTTGCCGACTGCGTCTGGCCGCTGCCGGGCCACAGGAGCAGGGCAACAATCGACAGGGCACACGTCATGATTTGGAGGAAATTGCCCTGCGCATTCGCGCGGCGAGCCGCTGACTCGCTCTTGTATGAGTTTTCGAACCATGCCGACGAATCGCGGATGGTTCCCCGGTGTTCCAGCTCGAACCATGAAAATGGAATGCTCATCACAGAATCGACGAGCCTCATCATCAAGGTCGTAGAGAACTTCCATGTGGTCTGACAGAAATCCAATTGGCGAAATCACAACCTTGTCGATGCCGGCGGATTTACAGTCTCTGAGATGATCCAGAATATCTGGTTCCAGCCAGGGATCCTGCGGTCGGCCACTGCGACTCTGATACACAAGTTTCCAACGCGATTCCGGTATGTTGAGTTGCTCTGCCACCAGCCTGCATGATTCGCGCAGTTGTTTCTCGTAGTCCGACGTCGTTGACATACTGAGAGGAATGCTGTGGGCCGTGAACGCAATATGCACGTGGTCGCGAGCTTCTTCCAGAAACTCACCCATTGCTTCTCCAACCTGTTCTGCAAGAACCGCAATGAAGTCCGGGTGATTGTAGAAAACTCGCAGTTTGTCTATCTGCAAACCTTCCGCTTCTGGCTGAGCCAGCGCGGCGGCAATGTTCTCGCGGTACTGACGACAGCCCGAATAGCAACTGAAGCCGGATGTGACGTACGTTAAGGCCCGCTTAACACCATCTTGCTTCATCTGGATCATGGTGTCATTCAGAAAAGGAGTCCAGTTTCTGTTGCCCCAGTAGATCGGCATGTGAAGATCGTGGGCGTCAAGTTCCTTTCGCAATGAGGCAATCAGTGTACTGCATTGCTCGTTGATCGGGCTGGCACCACCGAAGTGATAGTAGTGTTCGGCAACTTCCAGCAGGCGTTCCCGAGGTACAGGTTTGCCGCGCAGGACGTTTTCGAGAAATGGTATCACGTCTTCCCGCTTTTCCGGACCTCCAAAGGAAAGGACCAGAATTGCGTCATAGTGAGGTGCAGAAGAATTTGACATGATTCGAGACTATCTGAAAAGTACGTCAGGCTTTCCAGCCTGACATGAAGAAGCACAAGTCAGTCTGGAAAGGCTGACGTACTTTATTTTGTGAATGTGCTTAACTGTGAATTTCTGCGTCCGGTACGATTTCGAACGCACTGAGGATTTCAGTGGGGACTCGACAAAGCTGATGCGTTTCAAATTTTACAAAGGCCCAGTTGGTTGAGGCAACCGCAAGCTTTTTGTCGTCAGAAGTGCGTATCAGTTCGTAACGACGCATTGAAGTCACGCGCTTCATGTTGGCCACCCATGTTCTTACGACAATTTCGTCGCCTGAGTATGCGGGCACGAGATATTCAATGGCATGCGATCGCACCACCCAACCGTGTCCAAGTTGATGATAGGCGCTGGACGGCCAGCCCTGGGCGGTTGAGTGAGCCACTGCCGCATCCTGCATCCATCTCAGGTAAGAGATGTTGTTCACGTGCCCAACGCCATCAACGTCGTCGGTGGTTACCTGGTATCGATATTCAAAAATTGCAGGCAAGTTAACGCCAACCTTTGTATCCGAACTAGTCGTTCGACAGAACTTCTTCAGGATCTTTTTGCGGTGGCTCGCTCTTGTCCCACTTAATCACGCGCGCTTCGGCGTCCGGTTCCATAAACGGCCGCACGACTCGCAAACCGACTCCCAGTGCATCAGTGAAGTACCAGATGCTTTGCGGCAGTTGCGGATCCTGCTGCTTCCAATCTTCGCTGGAGCCTTCCCGAACCGCGCTTCGCAGCATTTCGGCAGGGTCATCCCATCCACCGCCTCGCACCATGCGAGGATATTCTGTGAGCGGAACATTCAGAGGATCGCTGGCAAGCTTGTCTGTGAGACGCGCATAGGAATCCGGAGCGTATTGGTCCAGCACCCACTCGGCCACATTGCCGTGCATATCATGAAGTCCCCATGGATTTGGTTTTTTCTTTCCGACCGGATGGTAGTTCCCGTCGCTGTTCCCATCGAACCATGCATGCGCGTCCAGTTCGGTTGTGTCGTCACCAAAAGAGTAAGCTGTCGTCGTGCCGGCACGACAGGCGTATTCCCATTCTGCTTCCGTGGGCAAGCGATAGTAGCGTCCGGTTTTCGCGCTGAGCCATTCGCAGTACATGCGGGCTGAGTGCTGAGTCATGCAGATCGCTGGATTGTTCTCGCGCCCCATGCCGAAGCTCATATCAGTGTAAGGCGGTGTTGGACGAGTGACCGCGTCGGCCACTTTGTCACGCAGCGTTGATGGTTTTCCATAGGCCGCTCGTCGAAGCGAATCGATTCGGTCGCTCCACACTTCGTACTGGTTCCACGTGATTTCAAATTTACTCATCCAGAATGGTGAGACTTCCACTTCATGCTGCGGACCTTCGTCGTCGCCTCGATTTGCTTCAGCGTCGGGACTGCCCATCAGGAACTTTCCGCCCGCAATCGGCAACATATCAATCTTGAACGAAGTATGAGCCAACGGTTCTGTGTACGCCTTCATGTCGGCTGGCGTGTCAGCCAGCGCTGCCGGTACTTTCACGGGTGCGGGTTTGTCTTCAGCGTGGACCGCGCAGGGTGTAATTGAGCAGAGTGTGAGGCAAGACGCGAACAGGAAGAATCGGCATGACTGCAACTTCGGCAATGTCATATTCTCAGAGCCTTGTTTTCGAGGGAACAGCAAAAGTCGTTCTTCATGCTACTCAGGCCAAGCGTCTCTGTCCTGTCTGAACTGACTGCCAACGGAGAAATCCTTTGCTTTGGAATAGTGCCATTCAAGTACGTCAGGCTTTTTAGCCTGACACGAAGAATAACATATCAGCCTGGAAAGGCTGATGTGCTTGATTTCTGGACCATTCCTTTGAGGCAAGGCGGCTGCCGTTGGCGTGATCTTCAACCGACATAACTGGAACAACATGAATTTATGTTCGAAACATTCTTGTAAAAGCTGGCAGGACGCTGACTTTGTAACGCCTGTAACGGATTGGCGAACAAGAGTCTTTTTGGAGACATACGGTTGTCTTCAACAGCGTCCGTTGTAACTGATTCCCGGTTACACCGATTTTAACACTCGAACCAAACCGGCCGTGCTTCTGCGGCAAATTTTTCGACGAGTGAATTGACGCTGACAAAACGCACCCCGCGTTTATTGCGATTCCCCAGCAGCGTCAGGAGGTGTACTGTGCAGCAGTGTTCCGTTCGAGATTTAATGCGAATTCGTCATGGTTTGGTCGCTACCGAAACGACTACCGTTCGAGAAGTCGCGGAGCGATTGATCATCAGCGACTGTGATCTGATGGCTGTCACTGATGCTGGCGGAAAACTCATCGGTGTCGTTTGCGAGAGCAGCATTGTACGAATTCTGCTCACGAACCCGGCTCAGGACATGACTATTCAGTCGTTGGTTATCCGACACGTCGAATCCGTGCGACTGGACGCTACTGTTGCTTCTGCCGAGCCCTTATTTCGATCATGTGCCAATACCGCGATTCCTGTTGTGAATGAGAGCGGCATTGTCTGCGGCTTGCTCATGCGAGGTGACGTCATTCGCGCCCTGTTGAATCGCAACGCTCAAGGCTCCGACGCCAAACATGTTTCCGAAAAACCATCGCTTGCCGGGCCTGTTGTGGCCGCAGAAACAAAGAATTCCAACACCGCTTTTACTCCGCCAAAGAAACGCATGATTCACGCCGGTGACGATGAATCAAGTACCCCTGGCAATCAGCCACGTCCACACTTCCTGCGAGCTGATGAAGCACGTCGAGTTCTATGGGCGGCTGAAGACCGACTGTAGTAGCCAATTGCGAAATACACTTCACGCGGCGTGGATTGAGGCCGCCAATTCTCGTTCCGGGGCTCCAACCCTGGAACACAATCCGGGAGGCAGGAGCTTCGGGACAAAGCACATCATTTCTGGCCACGTGAAGTAGAGTTCGGTGGTTTCCGCTGAGAAAAAACGGCAGAAAGGACCTGCGTAGGTCCTCCTTGCCGAGGAGGACTTTCGCCGCAAGGCGAACCCAAGTGCGGACGTCCGCTCAACGCCGTCGCGTTATCGTGTCAGCAACCTGGCTCCGGTCGCAGGTTGCAGCAAGCTGCAAAGTCCTTTCCGGCAGAAAGGACCTACTTCGGCGCAGTCCTTTTACAACCGTATGACGATCGCGAAGATGCGACGAAGTTTGTTTCCGGTTGCCCTGCGTCGCGTACCGTGTACGATGCGGCGGAAATCTCTCTTCCGCGCTTGTCATGAGGAAAGAACATGCTGACAATTTTTCGCAGCCTGCTGGGTTTGGCCATATGGTCGTTGGTATGGGTAGCACCTGGATTCGACATTCAGGCCGCAGAGATCCCAGAGTACGAATGGCAGCCGGTTACGATGACGGCACCCTGGGCGGCGCGCGATGGTGCTGGCCTCCTCAGCTATCACGGGAAAATGTGGCTGCTTGGTGGGTGGAATCCCGATCCGGCCCAGCGGACGTTTTTCCCCATGATCTGCAACAACGAAGTCTGGTCCTCACCAGACGGGGCGACATGGTCGCTGGTCAAGCCTAACACATTTAAGGATCGCTCCTTTGATCCTGCGAGCGACTGGGAGGGACGTCATACGGCGGGCTACGCAGTCTATCGCGACAAGATGTGGATCATCGGGGGGGACTGCAACCAGGGGCACTATCAAAACGATGTCTGGAACTCGACCGACGGAGCGACATGGAACTATGTTAACAAAGGAAGAGATGTCCCCTGGGCACAGCGCGTCCTGCATTACACTGTCGTTCATAACGACAAGTTGTGGGTGATTGGTGGTCAATCGATGCCGGCCTTTGCAGGCGGGGAGGAGAAATTCTATCGCGATGTTTGGACATCGACTGATGGGGTCGAGTGGCAGGAAATTACTCCCCGGGAGCCGTGTTGGTCGCCGCGCGGAATGATTGGCGGGAGCGCCGTTATGAACGGCCGCATCTGGATCCTCGGTGGCGGGACCTACGATACTCCGACCACACCTCAACGCAAATTCCATAATGATGTTTGGAGTTCGGCCGACGGAATCGAATGGACGCAGCACACTGCTGAGGCTCCCTGGCATCCGCGGCAGTACCATGATGTCGCCGTGTGGGACAATCAGCTCTGGGTGATGGAAGGCTATCATGAGAAGGGCGGCAATCGAAACGATGTGTGGTACTCGGCCGATGGCATCAAGTGGACCGAACTCCAAAACACACCATGGAAGCCACGACATGCGGCCAGCCTTGTGGTCCACAATGGTTCGTTGTGGATGATCGCGGGTAATAACATGCAACCCGATGTCTGGCGGTTGGTGCGAAAGTCGCGCTAGGAGTCTGTCTGTTTACCTCCGTTTTGTGAGCGGCAAGGCGCTAGCCGCCTTTTTTTGCAAGCGAATTACCTGCGGCTAGCGCCCAATGGCACTCGATTTAACAAAGTAGACGTCACTCGCCGAGTGACGAAGGCCGCAAAACGCGGCCCTCGGCATTCATCACTCGGCGAGTGATGGCTACTATAATCGCAAATCGACTACCATTGGCCTCACGCCTTGCGGCTCACAGTTTTCGTATATCGGGACAGACTCCTCGCAGGAATTTATTGATACTCTAATCGAAAGGATATTTCACACATGCTGATCGGTTATGTGAGTGACGAAAACTACGTGGCATTGGCCGACGTCCTGATTGAATTTCGGTTCGAGGGGGAGACGCGTGCCATCGTGCGTTCGACGCCGCGAGGTGCGGTCGAAGCTGACCTGGATCCGGGTGATTATAAAGTGACTCTGGTCAAACAGGGTTATGGATCGAAACACTCGCAGATGACGGTAGATGCCCATCGCCCGCATCAATTTCGTCTGCTGACCGATGGCCTGCTGGGATATGTCTGGCCGCGAGCTGTGAAATCCGGAGAGCGTTCCGAGTTTCGCGTCCACTCGACCGAACCGTATCGATTGAGTCTCTGGCGATACGGGTTGCACCGGGAATTCGTGAAACTTCTGGGCTGGTTTGATGAACACGGCCCGCGTGCCGTCATGCAGATTCTTCCAGACGGAGATTTCACTCAGACGGGTGTCGGCTGGAACAAAGTGGGTTACGGCAATAGTCCGCATCACACGCAGTACGTTGTTGGACCCGAACGATCGGGTCTGTATTACCTTCATGCGAAAAGTGAGCAGACCGGAACATTTTTTTCGTTTCCATGGATCGTCGCGCCCGCGAAGCCTCAGGCGAAAATCGCCGTTCTCGCTTCAACCAACACATGGCTGGCCTATAACAACTTCGGAGGCCGCAGTAACTACGTCAATGCAGATCGCCTGCCAGACACGCCAACTGTGAATGCTCGTCAGGATCTCATTCGCTACACCGGAGCAGGAACATTCAATGCCTGGGGATTTCAGGACGAGGAGTACCTGCCGCTGTCATTCGAGCGACCGGAACCGGGAAACGTCGTTCGAGAGGATGAGGAAGTGACCGATCCCATCGCCGGTCGATTGCCATGCGGCATGGCTCCGGCCGAGTGGCGGCTGCTCGGCTGGCTCGAACGAGAGAATCTTCAGTACGACTATTACTCGGAATTGCATCTGCACAATGGCGAGTTGGATCTGGATCAGTACACCATCCTGATGATCAGCGTGCATCCCGAATACTGGTCCCGTGAAATGTATCTGCGTGTCAAGGAGTGGGTCTGGCAGCGCGGCGGAAAGCTGATCTATCTCGGTGGAAACGGCCTCAACTGCGAGGTCGAGTTTCTCGGCGAAGACGCACTTCGTTTCAAGACGTATCTCGCTCCGGCGAACGGCGGAGAACTAGGGATGCCTGATCCGAAGAACCCGGACTTTTACTGCGACAGTCGCATGGCACGCACGCTGGAATCCGAGGCGAATCTGCTGGGTGTCGTCTGTACGGATTCTGGGATCATGACGGCCGCACCATACAAAGTCCTGAACGCCGATCATTGGGCTTTTGCGGGCACTGGCCTGAGCAACGGCGATCTGTTTGGCGAAAACAGTCTGCACGAACGAATCCCTGGCGGCGCGTCGGGGCATGAGACGGACAAACGCAGCCCGCACTCTCCACCGGGTACAGAACTGCTTGCCAAAGGCACAAACTGCGACGACGGCGGTGCAGAAATCGTATGTTATGAGACACCGAGTGGCGGGGCAGTGTTCTCGGTAGGATCAATCACCTGGGTGCCGAGTCTCCTCGTCGATGATGCAGTGTCGCGGATCACAGCGAATGTGGTTGCCCGTTATTTGAAGGAGGAGCGGCCATAAGACATGTCGAACAATGCCGAACGCTCACGCCTATTAATTCCGATTCACTGGAGACATGGACGTTGGCGATCAATAGGCGGCTTCGCGTCTTCCTACTTGCAGACTTTACGCGAATCCGAGAGAATCAAGGCTCCAAACCACGTCAAGGACACGCCTGCCCCAGAATGGATTGATTGCTCGATGGATGTCGAAGGGAACGAACTCACAATTGTCGATCTTTTTTGTGGTGCGGGCGGCCTATCAGCTGGATTCCGTTCCGCTGGGTTTAAATCTGTAATGGCGGTCGATAGCTGGTCGCCAGCAGTGGCCACTTATCGCCACAATTTAGGCGACCCCGTGCTGGAAGAGTACGTGACGAGTAGGCTAGGATTACCCCATTGCCATGTGATCGCGGGTGGTCCACCGTGCCAAGGCTTTTCGTCCGCTGGTCTGCGAAAATCGGACGATGAGAGAAACTCGCTCGTGTCCGTATTTGCGAACTTGATTGCTGAACACAAGCCAATGGCTTTTGTGTTCGAAAATGTGGAAGGCTTTCTCACTGGTGCAAACGGTAAATATGTACTTGAATTGCTTGACCCCGTAATCAACGCTGGTTACCGGGTACACCTGAGAAAGGTAAATGCCGCAAATTTCGGCGTTCCTCAGCATCGGAAGCGGGTGGTCGCAATCGGCGGATTGGGTTGGTCACCATCTTTTCCAGCCTTTACGCATTCGGCATTCGGGGCGCCCGGAGCCGAACTAGCGAGAGTGCATACGGCTTTTACGGTGCCGACAGTATCAGAGGCGTTGTCTGTGTTGCCAAAAGCAGTCTCTCGGAGTGAGCAAGGACCAGATGAAGATCATAATTTCATTCCACTGGAAGGTGCTGATCTTCAACGCGCCGAATTATTACAACCGGGGCAACGAATGGCGGATCTCCCGGAAGAACTTTGGCACGACAGTTACCGGAAGAGAGCGTTCCGTAGAGTAAAGGATGGTACTCCGACCGAGCGCCGTGGCGGAGCACCATCCGGCGTTCGACGACTTCGACCGGACGAACCGTCAAAAGCCATTACCGGTGGATCTTTACGGGACTTTCTCCACCCGACCGAAAACCGTCCGCTAACGATTCGGGAATGTGCGACTCTGCAAACGTTTCCAAGCACTTTTCAGCTCTGTGGTAGTGGGGCTGATCGAATTCAGCTTGTGGGAAATGCGGTGCCCCCGCTCTTCGCTCTAGCGATTGCAAAATGCCTGAAAAATGATTTTGAGTGCCTCGCGGATCGCGAGAAAGGACCTGGTGCATTATTGAGCTTCGTTCCAACTTTAAGCACTGGCATGAGTCCGGCATTAGAGAGCACAACGAAACAAATTCAGTTGCGGTTCTTTCAAAAGACTACGAAAGAAATGCAGCTTGCATTATGGGATTAACAAAAACACAAGCGTCGATCTGGCAAAAAGCCAAATCACTCGGAAGCGGCGGGCAGGCAGAGGGTTTGTCTGACGAAAGCGCCGCGTTTCTCATCGCAACGATCGTGCATGACTTGAATATTGCCGACCACTTTCCTGAATTCAAAACCACTCCGTCGCCATTTTTTGGAAACGACAAACTCGAATCATTGCAGATTGTCGGAGTGGACGCCAAATTGCTGTTCGGACGCCTTGTCGAGAACCACGCCGACACGGATACGTATTTCGCTTGCTTAGCAGCCCTCCACAAAGCTCGCCTGAAATATGACCGAATTCTTCAAACGCAACCATTGCCAACGCTCGAGCAGGTTGGGCCACGTGGATTGTTGCAGTATGGTCAACTGAATGGTGCTGGTTTGGCAGGTTTTCTTTTCTGGCGCAAATGGTTTTTCGATATCGACAATCGGGCAGGTCAAGAGACCGGATATCTTTTTGAACCAATAATCGCCTATGCACTGGGAGGGATCCCTGCCCCGGCGAAGAAGAGTCCTGTCAAGCGGCACCATGATTCGTCGAAGGGCCGACAGGTCGATTGCCTACTTAACACCAACGCATACGAATTCAAGATCCGCGTAACGATTGCGGCTTCAGGACAAGGTCGTTGGCAGGAGGAGTTGGATTTTCCAAAAGACTGTAAAGAGAGTGGCTACACCCCGATACTGGTTTGCATGGACAGTACGCCCAATCCGAAGCTTGACGCACTCGTCAATGCATTCAAAGAGTACGGAGGTCACGTCTTCATCGGCCAGGATGCGTGGAACCATTTAGACGATGTCGCCGGACCGACCATGGCTCGCTTTATTGACCATTACGTCAAAAGACCGATTGAAGAAATGTTGTCACAAGCCACGAAGTATCCACCTGCATTGTCGGCAGAATGGAGCGAGGAGTCTGTCACCCTTCGAGTTGGTGAAAGTCTCCTGCATATCGACCGTTACAATGTTGCTCCCTCGGAAGTCGAGGATGACGAAATGCCCGATGATGTCGCCGATGAAGTGGCGGGCTAGTGCAAAAAAAACCGAGACGAACAAACGTTATTGCACAGAGCCGCAGGCCGCGCGGCTATCGAAATCAATGTCGTTTCCGGGTACACGGTGGTGGTATCGACGACTGCAGCATACGGTTAGCCGTCGCATTGACAATATCGCGTGGATTAGTTGCGTAGCTTGATTTTGGCAGACAGGCGACGCAGCTCATTGATTCAGGCACAGATAGATTCATAAATGAGCTGCGGCCCATGTGACATTTGTGGTGAGCGCCCCCTTTGTGAGCGCCATCACTTCAGAAATACATATCTGCGTCTGGTTCCCAATGGTGAAGAGGAACTGGCGAAGTCTGGTATTTCCTGTAATCCTTACCGATCTACGAACTTGCTGCCGTTGCGCAGTGACGACCGCCAAAGTTTATGGCTCGATTTCAACCACATGTCCCTGGTTTACCAACTGACCTCCCAAATTGCAGCAGGCACAGTTGATGAATTGCGTTGCGCCGCGAGTGATCGTGCCGAAGTTGTTGATGCCGGGTTCGTCATGAATGTGGCCGAAGGCGTGGATCTTTGGCTTGATGCGTTGTTCGACGTGTCGCGTGAGAGATTCTGAGCCGACATGGACGGGTTCGCCCGTGCGCATGTCGCCGGTGATGTCGAAAATTCCCTTCGGAGGTCCATGGGTGATCAGGATGTCGATGTCGTCCGGGATCGACTGCCAAACGATGTCCAGTACCGAGCGAGACTTCATGTAAGCCCAGTCGAAGAACATTGGTGTGTACGGCGTGCCGAAGATCTTCAATCCTTTCCACTCCGTCTGTTCATGGATCAGAAACGTCACGTCCGGATAATCGCTTGCTCGAATCAGTCCCTGCTCGATGGCGGTCGAGTGATTGCCGGGCACAAAAAATTTGGCGGGGATCGGCAGTGCGGAATACCACGCGAAGAATTTGCGGGCCTCAGGCTCATTCATCCACGCATTTCCATGCGTCGATTCGTCGCCGCAGTGGATAACGGCGTCCGCGTCCGGGACTTCCAGCCCGTCGTGTTTGCAGTGAGTGTCGGAGATGAACCAGAGTTTCATGTTATTTCGCAGGCACCAGAACCTTCTGCCATCGACGGGGCAGGACGGAGAAGGCTGTTTCGTACGTCGCTTCGAGTGGCACCATGATACAGCCATTGGGTTCAAGAAACAGGGGCATGTCCGGAAGCGGTTGGCCGACGGCGATTGGTTCGATGGAAGCTCGTGTGGTGAACTGATCGCATTCGTAGGCGACGAGTGTCAGTGGCTGATCGGCGGGAAGCTGGAACGAGTCGTCCTGCACCTGTTCCCAAATAGCAGCGTGAATTCCGTTTGGGTCGCGCGGGCCGGGAGGGAAGGGATCGATGATCAACAGGTGGATGCGGTGTTCGAGCAATTCACTGGCTTTTTCGACGAAGGCCTGGAACGCGGCTCGGTTGGATTTGTTGCCGGGCGAGACGATTTCGAGCATGGCAACGATGCGGTCTCCACTCACATGCCGCACCACAATGGAACTCTTCCTGCGGCGATAGAATTCGGCTTCGGTCTGAGCGGTGAAGCGCGACTGTGGGCGAGTTCGCAGTGCGGTGGCTGTGCCGCCGGGAGTTGCATCTTCGGCGATCTCGTCTGCGTCCCCGGAACCGCCCTGAAGCGTCAGTACATCCGGCCCAAAGCCCGCCGCGACTTGTTCTGGAAGCGCGTAATAGCCGGCTGGCAGCGATCCTTGATTGAGGGCATCGCTGATAGCGGAAATCCAGCGGTGATGAAAGGCGTGGAAAATCCCCGCTTCCACTTTCGTCCAGTCGTGCATTGGCATGGTTTGTCTCCGAATTGTCTCGCGTTGAATTCGGCCATTGTAGAACAATTGTCCTCAATTGTTCCAATCCTGGGTATCCTGCAACCAGATTGTGAAAGTAGGTCCTTTCTGCCGGAAAGGACTTTGCACTTGCTGCAAGCTGCGACCAGAGCCACGTTGATCAGAGCGGAACGCTTTGTCGTTGAGCGGACGTCCGCTCTTGTGGTTCGCCTTGCGGCGAAAGTCCTTCTCGGCAAGAAGGACCTACCGAAATCGGCGACCGCGCTCGTTTCCCGAACAGTGTTTGCGATTCGATCGCATTTTGGATCACGTTCATTTATACCTCACATGAACATGACCTCGCGTTGTCTATATTGTGCAGATCAAATTTACTGGAGACTCAACAGCGTTATGAAGATTACTCAAATCGAAGCCATTCCGGTCTGTGTTCCGTTGAAGCCGGGAATGACGGCAAAGACGGCCCATGGCGAACACGCGACGTCACCGTTTGTCATTGTTCGCGTGCATACTGATGAAGGATTGACTGGACTTGGTGAAGCCACGGTCAGTGCCTTGTGGAGCGGAGAGAATCAGGCCACGGCGATGGCTGTGCTTCGCGACTGCATCGAACCCGTGCTGCTGGGGCGTGATCCGCGTGACATCACCGCGATTCGCCGTGCCATGGAATTCGCGGTCAAGCTCAATCCGTTCACTCGTGCGGCGGTGGAAATGGCGATGTGGGATATCGCCGGGAAGGCCGTCGGGCTGCCTGTCCATCAGCTTCTCGGCGGTAAGGTGCGTGATCGAGTCCGCATCAAGCTGGTCGTCTGGGCTCGTGATATCGCAGGGTCTCGCCTGATGGCAGAACAGCATCTGGCCCTCGGCGTGACCTGCATCAAAGTCAAGACGGGACTGGATCCTGTCACCGACATTGCGCGAGTCCGGGCCGTGCGTGAAGTCTGCGGCCCCGATATTCCCATGACAATTGATTCGAACTGTGGATGGACGGTGCAACAAGCTCACTACTGCCTGCGCGAACTTCAGGATGTGAATTTGTTGCTCGCAGAACAACCGATTCCGCCTGGTGATCATGCGGCCATGGCCGAACTTCGGCGAAAGACTTCGACACCACTGATGGCTGACGAAAGCATTTTCACGCTGCAGGATGCCTGGTTGCTCGCCAACCATCGGGCGGTAGATATATTCAGCATTTATCCGGGGAAGCATGGAGGAATCGCCGCGACCGGTGATATCGTGGCAATCGCGCGAGCCGCCGGGCTGCGCTGCACCATAGGCAGCAATCTGGAACTTGGAGTGGGCACCGCCGCGATGTTGCACGTGGCTGCGGCCTTTCCGGAAGTTGATGTCGATGCGTTTCCGGCTGACACGATCGGGCCGCTGTATCATGAAACAGATCTGCTCACGCAGCCGTTGAATCTGGGACCTCCGGCGGCACTCGTGCCTGATGGTCCGGGACTCGGAGTTGAATTGGATGAAAAACTGCTGAAGAAATACCGAGTCGATCGTTGAGCACCCACGCACAATTTATTGTGCAAACTTTGTTCATACTTGACGCAGTCCGGAATGAGGCTGCCAAGTCTCGTTCCGGGGCTCCAGCCCTGGAACGCGATGTGCTGGAGGCTCCTGCCTCCTGCGAAAACACGGGAGGCAGGAGCCTCCGGAGCAGTGTGTTCCGAGGCTGGAGCCTCGGAACAAGGACATCATTTCTCACGGCGTGAAGTTTACTCACATACGCAGCGAAGGATCAAGTTATGCCGCAACCGCCGGACAGCAGCGGATCCGAAAATCCTTCAATAGGACACGGCCAGCAAGAACGGAATTCCGATGCCGTGCTGTCGTCAAAACACGATGCTGCGATGGCCGCGTCCTCGACGATGACCAAGGCTCGCTTCAAAGTACTGAGTGTTCTTTGTTTGCTGTCGGGCGTCCTCTATCTGGATCGCATCTGCATTTCGGCGGCTGTCGATGCGATCCAGACCGATCTGAAGATCACGAACACGGAGACCAGCTATTTCCTGATGGCTTTTACGCTGGCCTATGGCCTCTTTGAAATTCCCACCGGCCGCTGGGGAGATCGTTTGGGGGCTCGACGAGTCCTCACAAGAATCTCTCTGTGGTGGTCGGCGTTTACCGCGCTGACCGGGGCCTGTACGGGGTTGTGGATGCTGGTGGTAGTCCGATTTTTGTTCGGGGCGGGCGAAGCAGGCGCATTTCCAAATGTGGCCCGAGTCATGTCACGCTGGTTTCCGGATCATGAACGCGGGCGAGCTCAGGGTGTTCTGTTGGCGGCGTCACAGGTTGGCGGTGCGTTGGCACCGTTTCTGGCGGCGCTGCTGATTCAGGCGATCGGATGGCGTTGGACGTTTGTGGCGTTCGGAAGTCTAGGAGCCTTTTGGGCTGCGGGATTCTACGTCTGGTTTCGTGACGATCCGGCAGATCATGATGCGGCGAACGCGGCGGAAGTCGCTTACATTGGACGCGGTGCTTCGGCTTCCAACGTGCATACTGACATTCCGTGGGCTCTGGTGGTGCGAAATCCAAGCATCTGGTTTCTGAGTCTGATCATGGCCTGCGGTTCGTTCAACAGTTACATCTATTTTTCATGGTTCCCAAAGTATCTGACAGCAGGGCGAGGCGTTGCACTCACGGAAGCCGGACTGATGGCGTCGATGGTGCTGGCCTTTTCGGCGGCCGGAACTCTGTCGGGAGGATACGTGCTGGACTGGTTTGCCTCGCGCGGCGGGATTGGCAGAAAACGTCTGCTGGGAGGCTGCTCATTTTTTCTCGCGGCCGCCATGCTGGGGTGTAGTCTGCTTTCCGGCAATGCCTGGCTCGCCGCTTTTTTCGCGGCCCTGTCCTGTTTCGCAACTCAGGCCACACAGCCGCTGTGGTGGACGTGTTCGATCGGCATCAGCGGTAAGCACATCGGCGCGCTGTTTGGGTTGATGAACTCCGTCGGCGTGTTTGGTGCTTTGAGTTCGCAGTATCTGGTCGGAAAACTGGCCGACCTGCTGGGGGGCAGAGGTTTCACCGGCAGGGATCAGTGGGATCCGATTTTCTACATCAACCTGGGAGTTCTGGTCGTCGCCGGACTTCTGTGGTCTTCGTTCGTATTCAAAACCGTGGAGGCACACGATGCCAATCATTGATGTTCACAGCCATTTCTGGCGCTACCCGGATCACTTCAACGACGATTTTCGTCAACAGAGTCGGCGGGCCAAGGCGGGCGTTGAATTGGATTTGACGGTGCGCTTTGAAGACTACCAGCGGACGTCGGTGCCGGATGTTCGGACGATCGTGTTTGGAGGCAAAGCAAAACTCAGCGGGCTTTGGGTGGACGATCGATCGGTGCGGAATTACGTGGATGCGCATCCCGATCAACTGATCGGCTTCATGTCACTGGATCCGACTCAGGACGGCTGGGAGCATGAGATGAAGACCGGACATCAGGAACTCGGTCTGCGAGGAATCAAGCTGATGCCGATGTACGCAGCTTTTCGTCCGGATGAAAAATGGCTGAGCCCGTTATGGGAGTACGCTCAACAACATCAGTTACCAGTGTTGCTGCACACCGGGACCACGTTTATCTCGCAGGCTCCGCTGGAATGCACGCTGCCGAGACATCTAGACCCGGTCGCCGCTCACTATCCGGCACTGCGACTCATCCTTGCTCATCTGGGGCATCCTTATGAGGGAGAATGCGTGGCCGTGATCAGAAAGCATCCCCACGTTTATGCAGACTTGTCGGCTTTGCACTACCGCCCGTTTCAATTGTATCACAGCCTGATGCTGGTGCAGGAGTATGGCGTTTGGGACAAGGTTCTCTTTGGAACGGACTATCCGTTTACGACGGTTCAGGCGACGATTGACGGACTGCGGGGTCTCAATGCTATGTTGGCCGGGACGGCACTTCCACGACTGAATGAAGAGGCGATAGAACGGCTGATTTTTCGCGACAGCCTGCCGCTGCTGGGGTTGTGATCAGTCTCAACAACTGCGGTGTTTCTGGAAAAACGGGAACATTTGGCGAATGTTTTGAATTGTCCGGTGCCATATGAATTATCCGGTGCCATACACCTTGAAATTGTCGGCCAGAACTCGTCGAGCAACTGGCGGGCAGCGGTCAGATTGTGATTCTCGATGGCGATGTCGTCCCAGATTGCATCGAGATCAATCAGAGCCGATCGAGACTGGGGTATCTGGGTTCTGCACGAAATCAAGTGCGCGGTGACACTTGCGGAGAAAATGTGTTTGCGTTGATCGACGGACCTGGTGCTGCGATGGAGCCTGAAAGGCTCGGGCATATCAGGCTGGGGCAAGAGAATCCGCGAATGCGGATGAACGCCGCCCCAGGTTGATGTTCCGTCTGAACACGAACCCTGACAGGTTTCCGCAATGCAGCTCTGCGTTGCCCTTTCAGGGCAAAATGCGTTGGTGCCCTGGAAACCTGGGGCGTTGCCCTAGGCTGACTTGCTAAGGCCCGTTGGGCCGAATCGCAGTACTTGAACGCCACACGCACGGATCAACGCGACTGGAATCCGCCTTTTCTATGTCGCGCACTTCATTTCGCGCAGAACCGGTATTCGCACCGCCGAGTTTCATGGGTATGCTGTTTTCCTATGCCTGACGATGTCCGTAAACTTATTCCTTCGATGACCGTGCTTCTCGCTCGCCCGGAAGTTACGTCGCTGATTGAATGGTTCGGACCAGACATCGTGCGGATGAAACTTCTGCACGCGATCGAACGACTTCGTTCAAACCTATCTAGGGAGGTTTCTTCGGAATCTGAAGCAATTCAAGAATCTCCATGTACCGGCGGGCTGACGCCCAACCGCTCGCCGAACAATTCACCTGCCACAAAGCAGGACGCTGAGAAGCTCGTGACCGAATGGCTCGTCAACGATATGGATCGGACTTTGCTTGATGCACCGCGCAAAGTGATCAATGCCACAGGCGTACTTCTTCATACCGGTCTTGGCCGCGCGCCGCTGGCTGAGGCGGCTCAAAATGCAATCATGGATGCTGCCGGGGCGTGCCTGCTGGAAATCGATCCGGAATCCGGCGAACGATCTTATCGTGGCTTTCAGGTGGACGAGTTGCTGAAGGCTCTCACAGGCTGCCAGGACAGCTTGATCGTCAACAACAACGCCGGTGCCACGCTACTGCTGTTGCAGGCATTGTGTCAGGGTCGTGAAGTTCTGATTTCGCGAAGTCAACTGGTTGAGATTGGTGGTTCGTTTCGACTGCCGGAGATTTTTAAAACGGCTGGCGTTGAATTGCGTGAAGTTGGCACGACCAATCGCACTCATCTGCGCGACTATGCGACAGCCATCAATGAACGCACGGCTGCCATCCTGCGCGTCCACGCTTCAAACTTCCGCATCATCGGCTTTACGGCTGAACCATCCAGCTACGAACTGGCTCAACTCGCCCGCGCTCGAGGCCTGTGGATGTTTGATGACATCGGCAGCGGGCAACTTCTCCCGAATCCGCTTCTGAAGTCATTCGAAGAACCGGATTTTCGAGCCAGCATCGATGACGGTGCCGATCTGGTGCTCGGCAGCGGCGACAAACTTCTCGGTGGCCCGCAGGCCGGAATCATCATTGGCCGTGCTTCGCTGATGGAAGTTCTGCGTCAGCACCCGCTGGCTCGCTGTCTGCGAATCGACAAACTCAGTCTTGCTGCACTGCACGCGACACTGCTGATTCATGCGCGAGGCACCGTAGCGGACGAGTTACCGCTCTATCAAATGCTGCACACGGACGTAACGACGTTGAATCAACGAGCGGAATCCATCATTGACGGATTGGGTACGCTCAGAAATGTACGTCTTCAAATCGTGCCAAGTATTGCGGAAGTCGGCGGTGGCTCCTGCGCCGCGCGGCAGATTCCATCTGTTGCGATCTCTCTGCATTCCACAGAAATCACTGCAACGGCTCTGGCCCGCAAGCTCCGCATGAGCGTACCGGCAATCTGGGGCCGCATCGAAGCAGACGCCGTCCTGCTGGACCTGCGCTCGGTGCTTCCACAAAACGACTCGTTGCTCATCGAAACAGCAAAATGGGTCTTCAATGGGCAGTTTGGCAAGCGAGACTTGTAGGTCCTCTCTACCGGAAAGGACGGTCTTCAGTAGGTCCTTTCTGCCGGAAAGGACTTTGCAGCTTGCTGCAACCTGCGACCAGAACTACGTTGCTCACTGGGCAACGCGACGCCGTTGAGCGGACGTTCGCACTTGGGTTCGCCTTACGGCGAAAGTCCTCCTCGGCAAGGAGGACCTACTTTCGAAGACTCAAATTGCAAGTTGTGAGAATAGCCCGGTCATAACGGTGCGAGGAAACACATCTTTGCCCTTCATATCCGCCAACTGACAGGAGTCGTTTGGACTGCGGCGTTTTCGTGAGTATCATGTTGGTTCCGAGCGGTTCGTCTGAACCGCGACGTTTTTCTTCCGCTCAATCGACACTTTGTCGCACCAGACATTTCGTCGCACTAGACAGCGGTACCTTTTTTCGGGCATTGAATTCGTCGCTATGGACGAACTGCAACACGAATGCGGCGTCGCTGCCGTATATCATCTGGAAACCGGCATCGTCAGTCCTCTCATCCCAAAGCGCGACAAGAAACGTCGAGCGCCGGATGATCAAACGATTGAGCCGCCTGAAGAGCCAGAAACCTTCGACGAAGCCATCATTCGCACGTCGCGGATGATTCCCGGCATGCTGCTGGACATGCAGAACCGTGGCCAGTTGGCGGCGGGCTTCACGACCTACAAACCGGGTCGACCGCAGTTGATGATGACGCATAAAGACGTCGGCGGTGTCGCGGAGGTCTTCCGCATGAATCAGGAAGAACCGTACAAAGCATTGATGGCGGAATATGCTGGTCACGCGGCCATTGGTCATGTTCGCTACGCCACATGTGGAACGGACCTTCCAAGCTACGCACAGCCGTTTGAACGCCAGCACATCGCGCGATCTAAATGGTTTAGCTTTGCATTCAATGGACAACTCGCCAACTATCGTGAACTCTGCGTTGAGATTCTGAAGAATAAAGATTTTCATCTGACTCGTGAAACAGATACAGAAGTTCTGCATCATCTGATTTCTCATGAAATGTCGATGAATGCGAACATTACGCCGGTTGAACTGCTGAGCAAGCTGGCAAAAATTCTTGACGGTTCATGGAACATCGTGTTCCTGAATGCACGCGGCACAATGTTCGTGTCGCGCGACCCGCTGGGCATGCGACCGTTGTGTTACGCTCACGAAGGGTCTCTCTTCGCCGCCGCCAGCGAAAGCGTGGCTCTGACACATCTGGGATTTCAGGAAGAAAGCGTTCACAACGTACCGCCGGGACATGTCGTCATCGTGGATGGCGATTCTGTGACCGTCGAAAAATATGCAGAGAGCCCGAAGAAAGCACACTGTTTCTTCGAATGGATCTACTTTGCGAATGCTGGCAGTACGTTCGACGACGCCGGAGTTTATTTGTCTCGTAAACGTCTTGGCGAGGAACTGGCCGCGCGCGAACCGCTCGCTATCGACGGTGATATGACTGATGTGATTGTTGTGCCTGTTCCGGATACTGCCAAAGCCGCCGCTGATGCCATGGCGTTTAAGCTGGGTGTGCCGTCGCTCGAAGGTCTGATTCGCAATCGCTATATCGGCCGTACGTTCATTGAAGGCAATAACCGCGCGGACAAAGTTCGCATGAAGTACACGCCGCTGCCGGAAGTGATGGAAGGCAAACGCGTGCTGCTTGTGGATGATTCCATCGTCAGAGCAACAACGCTGCGTGAACTGCTGACGTTGCTGAAGACTCGTGGAAAAGCGAAAGAGATTCACGTCCGAATTGCGTGCCCTCCCATCATCGCGCCGTGTTTCTATGGTATCGACATGTCGACTGTGAGCGAACTGTTTGCTCCGAAGTTCATGGCGGGTAATGTGCTGACTCCCGAAGAAGAACAGGCGATGGCCGATTCCATCGGCGCGACGAGTTTGCGATATCTCCCAGTGGAAGCACTTGCGGATTGTGTCGGCCTGCCGGAAACATCGCTTTGCCAGGCATGTGTGAACAAGGTTTATCCAACGCCAGCGGGGGAAGCCATGTTTCAACGTGCATTGGAAAAGTCGAAACAAGATAACGCCGCAAAGACCGAAGGCTGCATCGCGGAATGCACGCCCGACCGCGCGGAGCGGGTTTATATTTGAACGATAACAGTACACACGATGTGATCGATGTACTTGTTCCGAGGCTCCAGCCTCGGAACACACTGCCCCGGAGGCTCCTGCCTCCTGCGAGAACAGGCGGGGCAGGAGCCTCCCATGCATCGCGTTCCAGGGCGGGAGCCCCGGAACGAGGATTTACTGCTTTTTTTCGTCTGATTTCACAATGTCGCGTCGTCCCCCAAATCGCTCGTCGAGTTCCTCTGGCCATCAGCGACGACGAAATGCGCCGCGCGATGGCTCATCGCGTTCGATCGCCGCGCCGCACACGGAACCGACCGACGACAATAATTTCGATGAACCATCGCCATACGCTGCGGCACCCGCGTCAAAGGAAATGACATCGCTGATGATTCGACAACGGGCTCAACTAGGGCCTGCCGCATCAGAAACAATTCCCGTCGTTCATGTCAAGAACCGAACACGTCATCCGATCCTGTATCGCAAACAGATTGCTCGCATCGAAAATGCCAAGCCGGGAGATCTGGTCGCTGTCTACACCGATGGCCACCAGGAGCCGCTGGGCTACGGTGTGTACAATCCGCGCAGTGAAATGTCCGTGCGGATGTTGTGGAACACGCCGGAGTTCCCAACCGACGCAGCATGGGGCGAAAAACTTCGCGCTGCCGTTTCGCTGCGTCGAGAGACATTGAAGCTGGACGCGCAGTCAAATGCGTGGCGCGTTGTCCATTCTGAATCCGACGGACTTTCAGGCATCGTGATTGATCGTTTCGGAGATGTCCTTTCAGCAGAAACATTTGGACTTGGCATGTATCAGCGTGCCAGCGTGCTAATGCCGATGCTCGCCAATCAGATGGGTTTGCAGCACTGGCTGGTGCAGACAAGTCCGCAGTTTCTGTCTCAGGAAGGCTGCGATCCACCGTCGCTGACGTCCGAAGGTTGCCCGACGCAGGTAGTCATTTCCGAACACGGAACTCGATTTCGAATTCGATTTGAAGGCGGCCATAAGACTGGATTTTTCTGCGATCAACGCGAAAACCGCAAGAAGCTGGCGGAGTTCTGTGAAGGCAAAAGCGTTCTCGATCTGTGTTGCTACACCGGCGGGTTCTCCGTGCAGGCGAAAGTTCTTGGCAAAGCCGACGACGTCACCGGCGTGGACCTGGACGAAGAGCCGTTAAAGTTGGCTCGAGAAAACGCGAACCTCAATCAAGCCCGTGCAAAGTTCGTGCAGGCCGATGCGTTCAACTACATGCGTGAGATGCTGCGAAACGGAAAACAATACGACGTCGTGGTTCTTGATCCGCCGAAGTTGATCCGCACGCGTGTGGAAATCGAAGAAGGAACTCGCAAGCACTTCGCGATGAATCGGCTGGCGATGCGACTTGTCAAACCCGGCGGATTGCTGCTGAGTTGCACGTGTGCAGGGTTGTTGCCGGAATCCGAATTCCTGCAACTGCTTGTGTCGGCGTCAAAGTCTCAAGGCGACGATCTTGATCCGCATGGTTCCGGAAAGATCATCAGCCAGTCCAGAACACTTCAGATCATCGCCCGCACTGGCGCTGCACCGGATCATCCAGTGATCTCAACCTGCATGGAAACGGATTACCTGAAGGCCGTCTGGATGATCGTGAATTGATCGGCCCGGCGAGCGGTGGGGCGTCAGCCCACCGGTACATTGCGATTCAGTAACAGCCCGACACACACGAATCGCAACGTACCGGCAAGCTGACGCATGCCGCTCGCCGAATCACCAGTCATTAATCCGGCAGATCCTTACCGCGTGTTTCCGGACCGAACCATACGATCACCACACCGATCAGATAAATGAAGGCCAGCGCGGAACCGGCTTTCGGAAGATTGCCATCAAAGTACGCCTTTAGATTTGCTGTCTGCAATCCACCAATCGCCGCGATGACTCGACCAAAGTTGAACGCAAACCCCTGCCCTGTCGCACGCACGGCTGTTGGAAATAGCTCGGGAAAGTACAACGGGAAGAAACCGTAGAAACTCGCCGTCAAGCCACCTGCCAGAACCGCCGCGATCAAGAAGCTCGTATTGAAAGCTGTGTGTCCCTGATAGAAATAGACGGCTGCAACAACAGACCCAAGACACAGCAAAGCATACGTGATGCGGCGTCCGAATTTCCCTGCTGCCAGTGCCGCCAGAATCGTGCCGACGATTGCACCAATCGCGAGGGCCGCCTGAGTTTTCTCTTTGGCGTAGTATTTTACTGCGACAATGACCGTCCCGTCGTCCAGAGTTTTTCCTTCGATATTCGGCTGCAGGCTGTCGGCCCAGCCAGGAGCCCATTGAATCGATCCCCAGGTTCCCAGCAAGGCCACGCCCGCAAGACTTGCCCCAAAGAGCATTCTTCCAATCACGCGATTCTTCTGTTCTGCAGCGACCTGACCTGTAGCGATCGTTCGCCTCAGAAACTGGTGTACAGGGTAAAGAAAACCGACGAGGCATGCGGCCAATCCAATGACTGTCACCAGAATACGAATCCATGCTGCTGCGTCGTTTTGCAATGGCGACCAGATATAAATAATTCCGATCGCGGCCAGGCAACCACCAAGCACTCCAAACAAATCCACATTGTTCCAATGCGACGTCTTGCCGCTGTCTCGTTCCTCTTCCCACTTGGCTGATTCCGGAACAAACAGCCGAATGAAGAAAATCAGCAAAGCCGGAAACGCACCACTGATCATCAGGAATCTCCACGCCGAATTCGCGAGCAGATGCTGCGACGATTCTTCGGAAATTCCGATCGACGTCAGCACAGAATGGGTGCCGTCGATGAAGCCAGTCAGCCCCATACTCAACATGGCGACCAGCAGAAAGCCGACGTTCGACGCAGCACCGATCAGACCCGCGATGAAAGCTCTTGATTTCCCCGGCCAGATTTCATTTACGAGTGCGACGCCGAGCGACCATTCCCCACCCATGCCGAGGGACGCGATAAATCGGAGCACCGCGATATGCCATGCTTCCGTGGCAAATCCGCAGAAACCTGTGAAGACAGCGTACGTGAAAATGCTCAGCGACATGGCTCGAACGCGACCGATCTTGTCTCCCAGCCATCCAAATAGAACACCACCGCTGGCAGCACCGACCAAAAACACGGCGATGATCACGCCAAACCAGTCTGCTTCTGAGCCCGCCTGGTCTGTACCTTTCAGCAGATCCGTCAGAGCTGGTCTTCCGATGAGCGGAAACAGGCCCATCTCGAAACCATCAAACATCCAACCAAGAAGTGCAGCGATCAGGGTTGCGTTGCGGCCTGTTGTCGAAACAGTTGCGGTCTGACTGGGCTTTGTCATTGGAGGCGGGATTTCACAAAAAGCAGGGAAGTTTGCAGCGAACAAAACGAGGTGAGCGGCTGGGCGCACGTTTCTCCAGGTCCATAATCGCTTTTACACAATTGAGGCCAGTGAGGCAAATCAGCAGCAAATCTCAACCTCGCCAAATTGCCTTTGACCTTTTGGGCGGATTCTCGGACAATGCCGTCCATAGGCGAACTCATGGAATCTCAAACACTCACAATTGCAACTCAAATCACACGCGGACTGCTCGCAGCAGTTTTCGTGCTGAGCAGTTTGTTCCATGGCGGTTCCTGCTGTTGTGCTTCTTTATCTTGCGGTGAATCGCAGGACGATGGCGGTTGTTGTGCTATTGAAGCGCACGGATGCTGCTGCTGCTGTCAGCAGCCATCTGACGACGAACTTGCGAACTCAACGTGTGGCTGTTCCAGAACTTCGTCGCCATCGAATACTGGCTGTCCTGGGACACGTCACTGCTCAGCATCCCCGCTGACCGAAGGCGTCATTGTCGCGCCTCAGCGCATTCAGCAAAAACACGTTCAGACAATCGGGCTGACGGATTTCAAAGCTCCCGTCCGCATGTCAGCATCAAGTGGCAGTGCGGAAGTTCGACCTGAACATCAGTTCCCCGGAGATCCGTGTGCCCATAATCTCAGGCAGGCGATCCTGTGCGTGTGGAGGAATTAACCACTGTCCGGAACAGATGACTTTTGTGTCACTTGTTTTTCGTGAACTTCAGTGGAGATTCCTTCGATGAAAAAACTCATCAGTGCGTTTGTTGTGTGTCTGATTGCAGCCCCTCTTGCGTTTGCAGCCATGCATGCGCGGGAAACTGCCCAGACGTCTGCTTCATGTTGTGATTGCTGCATCAACTGCAAATGCGAAAACTGCGTTTGCCGTGAACTCGGCTGTGCCTGCGACGTCGGTGGTCCGTGTGCTTGCGACACGGCTTGCTGTGCATCAGGTTCATGCTGTGCGGGCGGCGCTTGCTGCGTGAAGTAACTGCAGGCAGCGGCTACGTAACACGAGCGCCAAAACCAGACCGACCCTAAGGATATCACCACGCCGAAGGAATCCGACCTGGGACAGGTCGGAGTACAACGTAGGCAGATCTGTCCTCAGATCTGCATCCTTCAGCATGTTCGATGGCAAATGGTTGTCTGGCCACAGCTTTGGGAATTGGCAATTCCCCTGCTGCCGCGCATCAAATTGTGCGGACATTCTGCGAAGTCGGGGGCTGGCGAAATGACGCCAGTCCCCGATCTTCGTTTTTACCGCCTATTTCAGAACGTGTTTCTCTGCCGCATACCATCCCTTGTCAATTCGTTTTTGTAGCCGAGGTCATTGCCGCCTTTGCGACGGCGAAGCACTCTCGAATATCCGCCAAAGGATTCTTTTCGTTCTCTTCGTATTCCAGTGATAAAGCACCGTTCGCCGGGAATCCAGCCAACTGCAGCTCGCTGAAAACTTCTTCGCAATTCAGATGCCCCTTGCCAAGGATCACGCCTTTCGTTTTGTCCTGCATTTCGGCGAAGTCTTTCAGGTGAATTCCATACAACCTGCCCTTGAGCAAGCGAATGACTTCCGAAGCATTCTGTCCGGAGCGAATGTAATGTCCCAGATCGGCACAGGCTCCAATTCGCTCGTCACGTCCTTCGATGACACGCAACACATCGATCGCTTTGTTGTAACGATGGCCGGGACCATGATTGTGAATTGCGATTCGGATGTCGAATTCCTTCACCAGTTCATTCAGGCTGTCGAAAGAATCCAGGTCCGGGTCCGCCGTGATGTATGGTGTGCCGAGCTTCTTTGCAAATTCAAAGATCTTTCGATTCTCGGCAGCATCTTTCGTCAATCGGTTCACGCCATGCCCGGAAACCGACATTCCAAGATCGGCAACTTTCTTCTTTGTCGCCGCAATCTCTTCGTCAGTCGCATTCGTGGCCAGCATTCCGCTATAGAACTCCACCTGCTCAAAGCCCAGATCGCTGGCATGCTGCAGTGCTTCGTCCAGCTTGTAGCCGCGTAACGAGTAAAGTTGTATCCCGAGTTTAAGTCCCGTCGGTTCGGCGGCGTATGCCAATCGCGGCAACGCACCGCACGCGGCTCCGGCAGCGATCAGGTACGTTGTTTTGAGAAAGCTGCGTCGAGTTTTTAGAGACATCAAATGCTCCGTGTTAAGTCGTGGGAGAAGGAAGAAAGTTCATCTATCATCTTACTGACTAGAGATTCTGACCACAATCTGGAGTCACACTGCGATCTCATTAAGGAATGACATTCATGTTACGCCTGTGCCCTGATCGGCGGCTTCCGCCATATTCGTACGTTCCCGGACGTCTGCCGCATCCAGTCAGCGACCCGGCCGGCCACAGCTACGGACTGCACGCGATCTCACCGGGCGAAGTTCAGCAGGGGCCTGTCGCGTCGGTCAGTCTGGTTTCCGGATGGCAGGCGTGCTCCGACTATCTCTTCGGCATCGACCTGTTCAACCATGGATTCTATTGGGAAGCTCACGAGACCTGGGAGCAGGTGTGGATTGCATGCGGACGATCCGGTCGTGAGGCCGATTTTCTCAAGGGCCTGATCAAACTGGCCGCTGCCGGTGTCAAGCTGCGTGAGGGTCGCCCGATCGGCGTACAGCGACACGCTGCACGCGCACGCGAGCTGTTTCAATTGGTCTCTGAGAATCTGATCGACGGACTCACTGCTCACCTGGGCGGTCTGGATCTGAGTGCGCTTTGTGACGCGGCGGAAAAGATCTCCACAAACGCCAACAGCATCGTCGATGATTCCGACGATCGATTGACGGCTACTTTAACACTGTCTCTCTTTCCCAAAGACGTCGGATGAATCGACTGTATCCGACGAACCGCTACTCTGTCGCTGCTCTGCGTCACGACGCCGTGGGAGTCGAATCCGAACCCACCGCAATGCCAGATTGCTAATGCCGACGGCGAACGAGCGTCATCTTCCCGGGGGGCCAGTGGACATGATGGATAAAGGGTAATGGTGGTGGAAGAGTTTCTGACGGGCATGTTTCACGAAAACTGAAATAGAAAGTCGGCGAAATGAGGTCGAGCCCTGTTCCCTCGCAGCGCGCACAGGAGAGCGTGTTTTTATCGCGAACGCCGTCAGCCCAACCCGCCTTAGTTCGCGAACAGTGGCGTCGGTAAAGCGAGGCGCCAATCTGCGTCGGTGAGATCGACCGAAGCCATTTCACACATCGCGGCAACCTGCGTCGGTCACATCGGTTAACACCGCGAAACGTTTGGCACCAGCGCGTCGTCGGGCGCCCTGAACCAAAACGTCCAACTTGCTTTGCTCACTGC